>Ga0209671_1003155_pt1 | contig 15665 bp, 15 predicted proteins | sample WorMetHERISLAND2_2_FD_187401 | JGI IMG/M metagenome (GOLD analysis project Ga0209671, IMG submission 187401) | Marine gutless worms symbiont microbial communities from Max Planck institute for Marine Microbiology, Germany - Olavius geniculatus... | ecosystem: Host-associated > Annelida >...
GAGACAGACAGATCAACATCTAGCTCCGCATATGGCACTTTATAAATTTGATTAGTTTAGTAACTATAGTACATAAACATATGGATTGACGGGCAAGATCCGCAATGCGTCATACGGACGACCGCATAATAAAGTTTTCAACTTTTTTTGGCAGCCCTCGTAAACGTTTCTAACTCAGTCACTGCTGATTATTTTTTTTCAATAAACTTTGTTACTGTTACTTGCCATAAATCCAATAAATCTGGTACTGCAGGCCATGTTTACTTTGTAGAAAAAGGATAATGAGCTGGCTAGAAATAAAAACGACAGTAAAGATGTCGGGGGCTTGATGCCGACATAAAATGCGGCCGTCCGTTCAGCTTTGCGGCCTGTAACCAACGTCCAAACCGTCCCGCTAATACCCTGCAACTCTTTTCTTTTGCGATTCATTATTTTTTTTACCTAAATACTATAAAAGTAATAATTAATGGCCTGCAGTTTTTTTCCTCGCAAACGCACACGACGTACACCTTGTAGACTGTAGTGGCAAGTGAAATATAATTATTTTTTATAATGGTTCGTTTATGCGCCTCTGATTCGTTTGCGACAGATGGCGTGTGTTTTGATTCATAGATTGATTTAATGACTGATTAACTGATGATGAGTAGCCTCGTGTTATCAAGAAAATTTCCTATCATAAACGACAAACATATATTGTAATTTTAAAAATTTACTAACATAACACTATTGTGCATATCAACCGAAGTAAAAGCCAAAGGCAGGCACATTTCGAACGATAGTGGCGCCAAGTCCCTGGTAGACTCCACGCAAGCCGTACCCTCGCAGAATGCACCAGCCAGCGTGGAACACGTTGCGGTATTGGATGCTGCCACCAGACTTGGCACGGATTATCTGGATCTGCATCTTGGTCTTGAACTAAACACAGATGTACAAACTACGAGTATGTTACCGTATATAGGCTTATACATTACACAGACACGCAGTAACTTGTACAGCGGACTCGACTCGACATTTAAGACTTTCGAAGTGCAAACGTTCACTATAATTAATTTGTGTCACAATACTGCAGTCTGCAAAGTGGCCCAAAATCGTTTCATTTGTGCCGCTTTGCGGTAACTCATTTAGTAAACAACACCCGAAAATTTTTTTGGAAATCAGTTTTGCTGCAATCGCTGTCGTAAAACTGCCGCGCCGCCGCCGTCGGTATGAACGCGAAGCGTTGACGAGTCAGTCGAATGATTTTGTCGTGAGTTGTAAACGCTTCAACTTAAGCTGTCAACGCTAGGTCTAGCTAGATACGCCAAGGTCGACAGTCACAAGCATCAAACATGCAAACGTGTAAAATTCGCGTTTTTTTGTTTAAAAAATACAGCAAAAGATATACACAACAAGATCGATTAATTCTTGCGTGATCGCCGACGCCAAACTGGCGATATGAAACAATTTACGTCCAGTGTGAAACAGAGAGGAGATGCTGCAAACCAAGTCAATGGGCGATTCGACGAATGCTGCATTCCATCCCGTCAGAAGTCCACAAATGTAGTATTCGTGATGATTCAACCGCTTTCCAATGCGTTCTCGACCGCCGATAACAGTCGAAAACTACACAGACCACTGTTGCGTATGATACCAGTAGCCTATACCAGAAACCGTTACGAGTCGACGACTTTTACGAGCACATCGCGTTTTTTAGACTAAACGACCGTGGCGTTTTAAAATCAATTGAACTACAACCCAGTAACTAATATATGACAAATTTTTGCACTTCTAGCAAGAGCTAGGCCTATAACATCGAGTTAATAACGTGCTGCAAAATGATGTTTAAAAATCTCATGCCGATTAAAACTTAACACTCAAAAATGACGCAACATAAACATGTATGCCAAGCAAAAAATACGTTGACTTGCATAAAACGCAAACGGGTAAAAAATTAGTAATTATTGCTCACCACGGCAAATACTGAAGAGTGAAGACCAATCGGGCTTACCTGATAATAGCTTGTGAACAGGGTGGCTCTGAAAAACATCTGACCAACAACGGGCGACGCTGCAACGCAAACACGCGTGTTACAGGCCTAAATGTATTGAGTTAAACTATTAGCTAATCATGATGCACTGCGTTATAGACTTCATCAATCAAAATAATACTGAACATTATGTAAAAAAGTACTTTAACTGGCATTTCTCACTCGACGTGGTGACTGATCAACTGATTAGACAATCAAAGAGAACGAATAATGTCTAGACACTGACTGCTCGTGTCCCTAACAGCAAATCGGTTGAGCTTTGAGATAATTTTAATACCACGTTTACATCAGGGAGCTGGCTCTATGTGCGCTCGTCGAGCCAGCTTCCTTGTGTAAATGGGGTATAAGTGAAATAGGCTACTGGCTACATACCTTATGCCAGTTCAACTTATTACACCTCAAACGCTTTGATAGCCTAACTTGTAAAATATTGGTAGAGTATTTGAAAATAGCATTAGCACAAATAATTTTTAAAAAACGAAACCGTATTTTAATTGCATTTTTGGTAAAAAAAATATGCTGCATGTTAACGTTAATTATTGATTATTCACGAAATTATTGTGCGGCCGTTCTCATAAGCTAGGCCTATGATGCCACAGTGCTGGTTTAATTTTTGCCGTGCGGTAAAGTATTCATAATAATTTTTTAAAAACGCATTTGCATTTTTGGTAAAAAAAATATGCTGCATGTTAACGTTAACGGTAGAGCATTCATGACCAAAACGTCAAATAGGCCTATACGCTTTGCAAATTGAAACGTGTTTTATGAAACTTACCAACACCTCTGTAGAGACCGCTGATGCCTTCCCATTTCAAAGTTTTTAAGAAACAGTCCACAAGACCGGAATATATCGGATTATTAATCGCTTGAATTTGTAAGCGCACTTTGAGTGTATCGAACGGATGGCCGACAAGACAGACGGCAATTCCTCCTACAGTTCCTGAAAGTACATTTTTAGACGTCCTTCTGATGAACGATTGATTAGATGTCATAATAGCACAGCTTTGTATAACATCGTGTTGTTTTGATAGATGATACTGCAGATGACATAGGCATGACGTCACAAGCTGTTGTTAAGAAATTGTGCCGACCATAGTGGAGAGATCACAACCGGCAATTTGTTTTAGTTATTTCCATATCTTCTTAACTTTTGAAGCCGAAGCCACTATTATTATGCAGCGTCATGAACTCAGTTGTCATATTTTAGCAATGGTGAAACATTTAACCTTGAATTACCTTGAAATGCCATTTTATGCTAATATAATATTTTGCTTTTAAACCAAAATTTTTAAACTGAAAGATTTTCCGATAATTTTCTGACAGCCTAAAATTTAGAGTGGGCAATTACCCCCTAGCTTTTTTCGCCACCCTGTATGTTGGGGTGTGACAGTAATGTCCACCAGCTGCGTTTGGACCCTAGGCCTACATCAGAAGCATCAACACGATAAACCCATTGTGCACCGTATAGTTTATTTTCAATCTCGTAGTTTATTCTCGAGTTTGCAAATAATAAAGTGTGTGCTTGCAGTTTTCTAAATATTTCTAGTACTAAGGCAGAATTGCTGCTAGAAAAAAACACGTGGCGTATTGACAATGGACTATCCATCAAACAAACGTTTGGTTCCTAATACCATAACACTTAAGATTATTTAATCGTGTTGTGAGCATGCAACCATTCTTTGATCAATTTTTGCAGCGCGTCCATAACATAAGGTAGGATGGCCAGAAGTAATTTTTTGAAAACTTGAAAATTAATGATATATCATTTTCATCACCACACAGTAGAATTGGCTCAACTTAAAACAAAAACTCTGCTTGTAGTTCAAGAATCTGGCAAATATACACTGTACTCATATAAGCTACAGCTATATACGTCGGGTTAGTATCCAATTTTGGGTTCTAATAGCCGATTTTTTACCACAACAACAGAAGTCGGCGTGGGCAAGTTTAAGTGACATCATCAAATTGGCCCACCCGGAAAAATTTGGTAGGCCGATACGAACTGCGTTACGGCAGTCAAAGAATCGGCGGTTATTTTGGTCAAAACGATTCTCAGTTGTTGTTAGTCCGGATCTCAGGACAATTAAATGTATATAAACAGTGATTAGCCTATCGGCGTAAGTTACTTCGGTTTATAGAAAATTATGATGTCACAAAATTGCCAAAGATACTGCCTAATGCGCCTACTTGGGAATTAATTTGGCTTAATTGTTTGAAACTTTCAGAAATATAATTTTGGAGCGGACAAAAATTATGGAGCTGTCAAAGTTCGGAATATGCTTATAATGTTCTCAAAATTAATCCTAATGGTCGCTTGTCTGTAGCTATAGCTGAGCTACCAATGGCCATAGTAAAAGCGTATATCGTCCTTATGCACTTTTTGCAGTTTTTTATACCACCGTATGCAGAAAAATGCGTAGAATCTAGTAATAAAACTAGAAACGTAATATTCGAAATCGTTGCTGAGATATAAGCATTCAAAGTTTATGCATAAATGAATTAGCTCTTATATCAAGCGGTAAAAGTTCATACCTAACTAAAAGAAGTGCATAAGTAAATTGCGTGCTCATATACAGCTAGCCACGACCTATAGGGGTCTAGGCGCAGACCTCCAGAAATTATTATGGGGAGTGACCCTTTTTTGTTCCTTTCCTTCTCATTATTATTCTGTTCTCCTTCCTACTTTTTTATTCGTTTTTTCCCTTTTTTCTACCCTCTACAGGGTGCGGCAAAAAAGTGGACCCCTAAAATTTTTCGCCGTTTTCTCAGCAACCGTTTGAAATTTTAATATAAAATTTTACAGTTTAATTTACTGCAACCTTCTACATCTAATTGCCTAGCAAAATATGATTCTGTTAAAAAACGACGAAGTTACAGATTTTTTAACATGACCCCCTACCGATTTTTCAGCATTAAAAATGTTCAAGCTAAAAATGCTATTTAATTTTCAAAAACTGGTTACACATTACTGTCGATAACGTCACAGTGACGTTTTGATAAACTGTGATTTATACTGTTTATAAATTATCACTAAATTATTGTTCTTTTAAAGCAATCGCCGGCTGCCCACCAAGTTCATCTTCCAGCAGAACGGCGCGCCAGCATACACGGACTGCGGGCCAACTGTCCAGATTTAACCACAAAGGACCAGTGGCCTCCAAATTTGCTGAATATAAACCCAATGGACTATTGCGTGTGAAGTGCAATGTCGGAGGCTTACTGCAAGCTTAAAACAAAGCCGAAAACAATCGCCAAAGTCAATAAAGCGCTTCTGGCTATCTGGGGCAACCTGCCATAAGGACCGATTGACAAAACTGTGAAAAACTTATCAAATTGAGCCAATGAAGGCTTATGTTGGAGCTTGGAGCTGGCGGTAGACACTTTGAGCATTCGCAGTGACAACGGAATCTGGCATTTGATCTAGTTAACTAGTTAGTTAACTGTGTTGTTTCAACGATGTTATTGAATTGGTGTTGTAGCTTGAACATTTTTAATGCTGAAAAATCAATAGGCGGTCATGTTAAAAAGTCTATAATTTAGTCGTTTTTCAACAAAATCACATTTTACTTGGCAGTTAGATGTAGAAGATTTTAGCTAATCAAGCTGCAAAATTTCAAACTAAAATTCCAAACGGTTGCTGAGAGAACAGCGAAAAACTTTGGAGGTCCTCTTTTTTGTCGCACCCTGTATATCCAGCTATGTCCCAGCTACGGAGTCTGGGGTCTTTCTCTAAGTTTTTTTTAGCCCCGATCGATGTACCACTGTGCAAGTGACAAAAAGTGCACAGTTTCAGCTTTTCTTTGGCTGCTGCTAGCTGGCCGCCAAAAGATTTTGGTACATGCATTTTGAGACCGAAACTATGCCGCCTTCTGTCACTTGCAGGACAACGGTTCGGTCAATGTACAATACATGTATTTCCACTGTCCAGTATCGACATAGAAATAGCGAATGGTATCAAGCATGAACCTGGCGCCGATATGCAGAAATCGGCTCATTCTGCGGTTGCAAAAGTACTCAGGAATAAAACGCCGGTGGTGGTTGACACTGGGTGTCGTCCCGCTGGCTTTTAGCCGTGAAGGCGCTCGCCCCATGCATGGTTCTGATGGACTCGGCGCCTATGACGACGACCGTACGAGCAAGGTCTGCAGCGTCGACCTGCAGGGCCGTCAAGCGCAGCACCGTATACACTGTATGCTGCTGCTGCTGCTGCTGCGCATCCATTGCGGCAGCGTGGCGACGACTGGCCGCAGCCGCCGCAGCTCGGTGCTATTGACGAGATGCTAATTAGGTAACGTTGACGTTGTGCGCCGCAGCAGCACCGCAGCGCAGCACAGCAGACCGGGCGGCAGATATGCATTAGCGACACAATCGGACATCCGACTGCGTAACTGGGTCGTGCAAGCATGCTAGTCGCTGTGGGACTGCAACAGCGCAACATCATCTAGGCATACGAGATACCGGACTGCCGTCGTCATATAGCCTACTCTGGTGAGTTGAGTTGTTGGCGCTATATACCTTGACCTGTCGCGCACACACACGTGACCGACTTTGACGACACGGTTGTCGTTGTTGTCGTTACGAAGCCGCACAACTACGACACCGCACTACTACTACTACTACTGCCACAACTCTTACTACTGCAACTGATTCAGCGACGAGCTCAGAATAGCACACAGTTGTGATATTAAAAGATGCGATTGGCGGAGATGAACAGTAAATGAAATATAAGCTTTCGTAAGCTATACAGTTTACATGTATTGGTATTGGATATATTTTAGATGTACTGGTAACTTGTCTTTGATTTTGAACTCTGCGTACTGATTACTGCAGCGTTGTCAGTCTCTTGTCAATGTCAAATAGGCAGAAAAACTGGGAACGGCTAGCCTAAGTTCTACACCGTGTCTCAGAAAAAAAACAGTCAAAATTGTTTTTATCATAACTTTGTCAAATTTTTACTAACTTTAATAATTTTTCGCCTGTTGATGGCTAAGACGACGAGATTGTGTAAGGTGCACTCATTTTCCACCTCACTTAATTTATGGCAATGCGCTACAACGTAAAATATAGATGCTCCAAATTGTTGCATATGCTGAGTTGTTGTCTCAAGTAAACGCTGTAACGAGTTCATTAGGCACAAAATACATTAAAATGAAAATTATTTACAGAATTATAAGTTTGCATAACGACTCGCTTGCAAATTAGAATTTATGCATACAAAGATGCAATGATTTAAATGCAACGCTAATGGCTGATAGCAGAATCAACGATCGACTGATCAAATGCATTTAATCATCGATTAGACGTTTTTTAAACTCATCAGCCAGCTGTTTTGTTGTTTGCAGTTTTCAGCATAAAAGGTGAGTTATCTGATACAAATAATCGCCGGGTAATGTAACAATTTGAAGCATCTGTGTTTCACATGGTAGTGCGTTGACATAAATTAAATGAGGTGGTAATTGAGTGCACCGTACACAATAATGTCGTCTTGGCCATCTTTCTGCCAAAAATTATCAAAGTTGGTGGAAATTTGACAAAATTATGCCAAAAACAATTTTGACTGTTTTTTAGACACGGTGTACTAGCTATAGCGAGCAGGAAATAAAATACTACACTGTGTCAGAAACGTGTAGTGTCCGTCGGAAAATTGCACTTTTCTGCGCCGCCTTTTTTAAACCCACGACGCCGCTGACTTTACTGATGTTAACACGCTCAATAGTCAGTGGTGCAGTTTGAAACAGTGCTTTACGGTTTATATTTCACAGTTAAGTGTACTTAAAGATACATTTTATAACTCATTTCATTTAGAAAATTTACAAATTAACGTCTTTCATTTATAATATACCTTTAAACATATAGTGAAAACCTAGCTGGCTTGAGATCGATCATAAACGCACTTTTCAACGCACGTTCAAAGAAATTTTTAAAATGCGTGCACTTTAATTTAATTTTTGTCACGAACATGCGGAACAACTCTGAAGATATTGGTGGTAGGTTGAGTTTATTAGCTGGATTAATCCAGCATGTTTTCCTATGCTTCAACGTATTTTTTTGCTGACAGCAAGTCAGAAATTTAGTACAAAACGACTAAGCGCAACGCTCACGTTTCTTATTGTAACGACATTCGGGGTGATTATAAGTATAAATTAAACAAAATATTAGTATCATTGTGACTGGTGCAGAGAGATACAGTACATTGATTCGGCTGTTTTTCCACGCAAGCTGCAGAGGCCTGTATGAATGTGACAGTGTGATCCATCACCGATTCTCTGATAAGCTGCCATTCAGTCATGCAGCTACACTAACTGCAACTAATGGAGCTTCTCGCAAGAAATATAGGCCTATGAAGAGCATACTAGACGCCGGTTTCTCGGAATCTCTGTGGGAGCACTTTCCTTACTTTGTCTTCCATTGTTATCTCCGCCAATGGAACGAAGTGAACATTGGAGGAGATTATGAGATTGGTCGTTCTGTGTGTCCGTGTGTCTGTGTGTCTGTGTATGTGTCCGTACGCTTGGCGGAGATAATCTTACGAGCGCCTTCTAATTTTTTTCTTTACTCTGTTTCATGTCTTTTTTCTCTCGCACCCTCCCATGCATTATGCCCTCTTTTTTCTTCACACCCTCAAATTCAGCTATAAGCAGTCCGTATGGGAGTCAGCTTAATTCAATTAAGGCCCGCCTAACAAAATGCAAAAATTAGCTAAATTTACTGTTGCAAAAGGGGCATCGTTGTGGGGACGACCCTCTTCCCTCACTTTTTTCCTTTTCCTTGCGCTCTGTCTTCACTGCAGCTTTTTGCTGTGGGAGCAATCCACTCGCCCCAATTGTCCCTTAGGTGGGACTCTTGTGCTAGGGAAGGACTGCAGTGTGCGCTAGTTAATATTGCACGACGCCAATGCACGAGTCCTGCGGCTGGAGGCTGCAATGCGAGGACCATTAAGACTGCACGCGACAGTGAGCAATGGCATCGACTAACAATCAGTCAATGAAACCATCACACATTCACGGTGCTAGTTAGTGTCGCTGCTGCTGCACCATTAGCACCGCCGTCATCGTGCCTGTCTGTAAGCTTTTAGTTTGAGCCAACGTGTTTGCAGACTCGTAGGCCTAGCGACTCGCAAGATGCACAACTTTTCTTCTCCCTGGACGGGAGCAAAACAGGCTATTCCGTGGAATTCACTCGTCATTTTATATCATCATTTTAAAAAATACATTTTTTTAAAATGTTGACTGTTTATTGGTAGCTAGTAAATTAAACGTAAACAATAAAAATAAATTTTAAAATACACAGACGTTAGGGTTGAGGGTCTTGCGGTATCGGAAGAGAGGTGCAAAAGGCGTCGAGGTGAAGACACCAAATTTGTCAAAAAGAGGAGAATAGAAGAAGTAAAACTTATCTTTTTCTCATATCTGACTAGTGGGTTTTTGAGAGCGTCGTAAACTCTTCGATGGGATCCGGGGCAGAGCCTTGCCTAAAACGGGTTTTGTGCATTTTGAGCTTAAAAGAACACATCCAGTAATTGAAAATTTGGTTTTTGACGATCTGTCGTATATTCGTGAACAGCAGTGTAGAATTTTTAAAACACGCCAGTCGTTATTCAAGTTGCACAAAATGACTTTAATGATACACATGCACTTTGTAATAATACACTATAAAATAACTTGTGGCTAAAAACCAAAAATATGTCAACATTGCAGTGGTTTTGAATAAAACATAATGAACAGTATTTGTTGTGCCATAATAAAAATACAGTATAATGATTAATTGTGCAAATATTAAGAACAATAATTAACTTTAACTAAACCGTCACAGCTTCCATGACTTTTTCGTTAAGACCAACACAAGACAAGTGCTTCAATGCATAGGTACGGTAGCCTACGATATAGTGTTTATCAGTGTAACTGGAAGCGGCTGCTTGTGCTGGGTAATGTGACTGCCTTGCAGCGAAAGTCGCCAATAAGTTTTCGTTGATGATGGATTCATAACGCGGTCCATGTCTGGCGGCGACCGTCACATAAACTGCGTGCTGCCTTCAGGCGACATCAGTCCACAGCCATGAGAGTTGCCTGTTGCCTGCACGTCAGCACTATGAAGCAATATTAGTCCGCCTACAGATAGATATACGTCTTGCAACCGCATGCGTCGACTTCGTTTTTTATATTTTTTTCGACGCCGTTTGATCTAGTGTGGATTTCTTGAACTCAGCAGTACAGACTGCTTGCCACCGAGCGTAGGCCGGCATTATAATAATATAATATATATTAACTATAATAATTGCCTTTTTGATTCACTTTTCGAACGAAAGTGCCACGTTTTTATGGCTTATGGTGTACTATAGAATCATATTATCATGTAACTAAACTGTTTTATTGGTGTTGCGTACTCAGTTGCGGTGAAATAAACAGTCGCTAAGGATGGACAAAGGCAAACAGCAGCATCGACAGCATCATCATCATCATGATCATCATCAGCATAATCAACATCATCAACATCAGCAGCAGCAGCAGCGCGCGGACTCGTCTCTATCAGCCGCCGCGGCGCCGGACACTGCAAGCAACACGGACTACCCGGACTTGCATGTCGTGTTCGAGTTCTTCACCGACAACCCACAGAAGACGATGCCTACCGACACCACGAGCCCTCTCAAGGACAGTCCATACTTCGACCCGTACTGGGACGCCATACGCTCCATGCAGAGCAACGAAAACTTCCTCGAAGGAATTCTGCTGCGATGCGTCGACTGCAACTGTAAGCCATGGCCAATCAGCTATATACATTCGTCAAAATGCAACATTTAATCATTTATTTATTCATTCAGTGATGCGTTGAGGTTTCGGCAACGGCAACCGCTGTTGGCTTCTTCTGAACAATTTCTGCTTCGCAATGTTGGAAATGAAAACAAGAAATTTTAGCTAATGCTTACGAGACGCGCGAAAGCCTATAGCAGTTCCGGTTCAGTAGTTTAGCTGAAAATTGGGGTTTTCACGCTAAGTTAATATACAAATACAAAAATTATCTATCTGGATCGCGTAACGATAGTAGCGTGGCGCCACCTTGTGAATGATATTGACTTGTGTCGCAGCCCGAAATCGCCAAAAAATCCACAAAACTTCCTATATTGGCGTTCAAGGTCATTCAAGGTCACTGAATTCGGCGCCAATCGAGAGACAGTGTACGACTTCCTATTAGTGATTAATAGTAACCTATCTCGCACCATTACTGAGATACAGCGACTTATTGGCCAAAAATCGCAAATTTTGTCCACCCCTCTCATTTAGCGCCCTTGTTCGGGGTGACCCCCTTTGAATTTATGAAAAAACTTTACGGTTCCTGAAACTAGAGTCTTTCAGGCAGCCGACGGTAAAGATTTGGTGATCCTAGCTTGCGCCGTTTTTGGCTGATCCACCTGTGTGACGGACAGACAGACGTACAGATGGACAGACAAAATTGCGGTTGCTAAGACGCGCTGAAAGCAGTAGCTGCTTTCGCGTGTAAAAATTAGCTGGGGGTTGAACTTTTCACTTTTCGGTGCCTGACCAAAATTGAGATGTAAATCGTATGTATATAGTATATAGCTGACCCGCCAGTACATAATTTGACAGTGTGTTAGGGAAGCTAAGAAAACAGTTGGGGGTTTAACCCTTAACCCCCTCCCCCCGGCAATTCAAACATTGCTGCTACGCAGCTAGATGTCGCAACGATGAACAATTTCATCGTCGCGTGCGGCTTCACTAGCAATCAATAACAACTGAATTAACTTGTCCATTCTTATTACCGCATTTCCTATTATTTCATTTGTTGAGTATTTTTTGTGTCCAACTTTATGTCTAAACTGTTTTTACGCGCGAAAGCAGCTACTGCTTTCAGCGCGTCTTAGCCATCGCAATTCTGTCTGTCCGTCTGTCCGTCACACGGGTGGATCAGTCAAAAACGGTGCAAGCTAGGATCACCAAATTTTTACCGCCGGCTGCCGGGAAGAATCTAGTTTCAGAAACCGTAAAGCTTTTCCATAAATTCGAAGGGGGTCACCCCGAACGAGGGCGCTAAATAAAAGGGGGTGGGCAAAATTTGCGATTTTTGGCCAATAAGTCGCTGTATCTTAGTAACGGTGCGAGATAGGGCCTAGGTTACTATTAATCGCTAATAATCGATTGCCACCGATTTCAATAACCTTGGATGCCCTTGAACGCTTAAATAGGCGTTTGTATGGATTTTTTTGGCGATTTTGAGCTGTGTGACACTTTTCAAGAGCGAATTGCGCTGAAACCAATTGAGATAGAGATAGACAAGCTAGGTATAAAATTTTTAGCATTGAACGTAGGTTTTGACGGTTGAAGTCTCCATTTTCTAGGTTCAAGGAAACCTGCACAAGAGGGCATCAAAGAGCGGTACCCCTGTAAAAGTCGTTCTTTTACCGTTGTTGGCCAGTCTTTCGTGAAAACAGCTGGAGATAGACTGACAGTTTGCAAACAGGAACTGCTATAGGCTTTCGCGCGTCTCGTGAGTTTTATCTCAAATTTCTCGTTTACGTTTATACTAGCAACAGTTGTAAGCAAATTTCCGTTGTGTACGAAAGTGAGTCACTGAACACAGATCAGTGTAGAAATTAGAGTTAACGTCATGACATTGTGTTGCCTAAAGAAGCCGAGAGTATACGTACGTATTAGTACTACAGCACTGCTGAAGTGGGTAAACGAGTTCACAGTACGCGCTTTTCTGTTCATGAACATTTTAGTTCTTTCTAGTTTATATGCTAGTATAAAGTGACAGCTTGTTTCTCATTTTTCAAGTAAGCTACATGTTCAATGTCGTATCGCATCGCATCAGTGCGAGCTGAGCCTGGTTTAACATTCATTGCAGCATTGCACAAACTGACGTGACCGCCTGACACGACAGGCTGACTGCAGAGTCACGTGCATGCAGACCCGAAGTCACATTATCGCGGTCTATTTCTAGCGAGTTGATGACATTGCTGTTTGTTTTGTTCTCGCCGTCAGCACGCTACCCTTTCATTCACTACACGGTGTACAAAAACGGCGCAACGAGCACGTCATTAACGGCTGCCACAGCAGCAGCAGTAGCTGCAACAACGACGACACCAACGACAACAACAACTACTACTACACAGCCTGCAGTGAACGGCGCAAGCGGCCGAACGGCACGTGAGTCGCAACACAAGAACAGTCGTGTGCGAAACCACGTCCACAAGCAGATTGTCGAGATCACTAAAAGCTACGGTATGTCGGCTCCACGGGCCTATTATTAGATTAAACGTTCATTCCTGCACTTTCATAAATTTGTAATTTTCTCAGCTACAGAAGCTATCGTAGAATGAATCGCAAACTATTTCAGAGAGAGGAAAGACCGAGAACACAGAGACTTATGTGTATGTTCCAGACAAGACTCCAGCAAATTAACATTAAATGAAGCTATATGATGAGCTTTCTTTTTGCTAGGATGTGAGTAAAACATTGGAAGAACACGTGCCATCCCTGAAAAAGTGGCGGAACAGTCCGTCCTTGATTGCCGCCTAGTTAATGTCTAATCTGCGTCCTCGCGTCGAGTGTGTGATGTTGGCGATGTGATGTGAACTGAACGCAGGAAGCTACAAGGAACTCCACACGTTCATCGGTCGTCACACGACGCTGCTGCCCAAGCGACCCTCTAACCCGAACACGGCGTACATCGTCAGCGCATTCATGACATCCGGCAACCTAGACAGCCTCGACAAGACGTGGAGCTACTGGAGCGGAGCGGACTTCATTGTCGAGAACATGCCGAGCTCGCTCAAGCTGGAGCGGATCACATTCCACAAGGTGGTCGCCGCGGCGGCACAGGACGACGAACGACAAAGCTGCTTCTCGTACGTACTGCTATGTGAACTCGGTGAAGCGATGGCCGATCTGAACCGCGCTCGTGAGTTCATCGACCACTTGAAGTTTCGACAGTGCGGCATTAGCTCGCTTTACGTCATCGATCATTTCTTCTGACAGAATGAACGATCTATACAGCAGCTTGGCTGTCTTCCTGCAGCGCTTTCAGTACCACAACGAATACCTAATCATGCAGTTGTTTTTCGTCAGTCACTGAAAAAATTACGGCATGCACTTTCTCTCTTGCACAGAATCTCCAATATCAAAGAATGTGTTCACCTTCGGCTCAGATACGATGGCGATATTTCGGCGTTCGGTAGGTCCACAACTTAAAACTGAGAAAGATGTCGGACCAGTGCCGACACACTGTGCGGCCGTCCGCCTAGAGCTGCGCAACCTAAAGACCAATTCACACCGACGACGCGGACGCGACTCAAGTCGACTGAACTGCTGAGATAGGTCACGTCGGCGTCGTACGTGTGAATCGGCCTTAACCCTAACCTCGACTTTTGATCTGGCAAACTCAAAGTCGGCACACAGGTTACTCTTGCTCTGGGGAACATTCACACCGATTTTGGTTGTGTGTACAAAAAACGCCTTTTTGTTTCGTAGTTAGCTTAGTTAGAAGCCCGTGCAAAACAGTTGGATTGACAGACGGACGGGCGGAGAGACGGACGGACAAGAGTGCAAGACCCATATTGCTGCGCATTAGGACGGCCGCCCAATAACAACGCTCGGTGGAGCAGTGAGCTTTCATTTTCATTGAGCTACAGAATTGTTTATCGTTTGTTGTGAGTACTAATTACGATATTATACACTGCTGATGTGCGTAGCTTACGCGAGTTGCTTGCAGCTGTCAGCCGACTGTGATGGCCGGTCCACACTGCGCCCCCGCCTCGCATACTCGCACGGCGATCTCTTGCTCAAACATTGATCTTGTTGCAGTCAACTTAACTTGCTGGTTGTTGGTGGTTAGCGCTAGATTGACTTTCCTAATTATTGTTACACGTACGCCGGTTGTTAACAGTTAGCAGCGCCGATCCGTAATGGCATTTCAGTGCAGTACAGCGGTTAGGACGAAGAACGAATATTTTCCCATGCGGCGGAACATATCAGTCCGTACGGGGAAATGTCCGACACCCGTCTAGAACTACTGCGTCTAGGCTTATACGGGCTGCAATTACTAGTACTGCTGATGACGACAGATACACCTATACACAGTGGTCAAAAATAATCTCAACTCTTCCGGTTTCAGCGCTGGTTTCGTAAGTGTTCATGCATCAACCGATATGCAAACTTTTTCACCACCACACACAGCAGCACATCTGCAATATTGAGTGATCGTTAACATACTTTTGAGAATTGAACCTCCAAATGTTTTTATAAGTTTTCTGACTACAGAACGGCGAGCACATTTGCTGACAGTGCGCCGAAAGTTGATAGGCATCGTGACACGACGTCACAAGAACTACTTTGAAATTGGTAAAATTCTGCGCTCTTTTGACGAATGTGGCCAAATGACTTCGAAGTAGGAAGTGTTGTTGCAATTCTACTGGCAAATACTAATTAAGTTTTCCGCCATTACAAGCCTAGAGAAAGTGTCTGGTTTCGGGGACAAATGTGTGAAAACAAACAGCCTACAGCCGGCAGAAAATTGAACCCCACTGCGTAGCTGAGGCATCCCGCGCTTTCTTGTTCAAAGAAACGTGTAAAAATTGAACATTTTTAGATTTCACCGGTGTGCATAAAAATGGAAGCCCGAATAC
>Ga0209671_1003157_pt1 | contig 15655 bp, 11 predicted proteins | sample WorMetHERISLAND2_2_FD_187401 | JGI IMG/M metagenome (GOLD analysis project Ga0209671, IMG submission 187401) | Marine gutless worms symbiont microbial communities from Max Planck institute for Marine Microbiology, Germany - Olavius geniculatus... | ecosystem: Host-associated > Annelida >...
TTATTTTAGTTATTTATTGTGTTTGTTATTATTTTCGTTCATTAGATGCAGAAAAAAGTGATGCAAGTATTATTTTGCGATCTGCATTCGGCTGTTGTGCTAGCTGAAGTAGCAGACAAAACTATCGGCCGTGTGTCATGGTTCACCGATTTTGTCGGCCGATTTTGTTGGGCAACTCAACGACGCCCACAAAAGTCGGCCGACTTTGTCGTTCGTCTGACATCCTCTTAACTCAGCAATTAAGTAGTCTGCATTTGTAGCATGCCATATGTCAAACAGAAGTTTGAATTGTAGGTGATGAAGATGAAGAGATCAAACATATTTGATAGAAAAAAGAAAATGATGACCTCTTCAATAAAGAGCCAAGGATGCCCAGGACCTCCGAGTAATGATGAACGTTTCAAACCATGTTCAAACACGGCTTTCAATGCCGGACATAACCTATCACCAAGCGTACAAACAAATCAGTTTCCTCACTACTTCACTCAAATACATTAAAACATTTTAAACATTCTAAAATCTTTAATCGATATGTCAATCTGACCTTCATAGCTGGTAATGATGAAAATCTTTTATCAAAAAGTAACAACTAATTAAACTAGCTAACAGTAATAATCATCCAAAAAATACGTAAAACGTGTTTTTTAGGAACATAAACATTATCGGCCATTCAGCTGAGAGTTCTTTCATATCTGCTAAAACACAAGTAGAAGCGTTTTTTGACACCCATTTCTGCCGACTGACCAATACTTTCACGTTTGCTGTGACAAAAAGCCGATCTCTGCTGACAACATGAGCTGAAGCGTCATTCAAAAGGCACACTGACTATCTAATCAAAATTTACTCGATAAAATTTCCTAACAATTAACTGCATGATAATTTGTTAGCCTACTGAGATAACCACAAAGATCGCAGCATCCTATCAGAATCAACCGGCTGTGAATTCCACACTACAAAAATGTGCCGTACAATTAGTCGGCGAATACGAAAGTGCCGCGAATAATACTCAAATTATATAAAAACAGACTAACAAATAAGTACAGCTGCAGAAATTAACAATTAGTTAATTGATTGACTATTAAAAATGATGGACTAAATTTTTTCAATCGATTAAGATTCAACTAAAATTTAAGACTTTTCAACAGCCTAAAATGACAGACAATCCACGTTTGTAATGTAATTTTATGTTGCAGAGAACATCATTATAATTTTTAACTTGTATCTTGTTAGTTTAACGGTGTAGACTTCTGTATTTTTTCGATTTTTCTACATTTTGCAAAAAATAACAACAACCAGTGGTTAAATTTTGCAGCTTTCGTGGTCTTTCTTGACCACAAAAATTAATTGTGTCAATTAACTGATAATAAAATTTTTAATCGCCTGCAGCCCTAGAAATAAGATATCAGGAGAGAGAGACGTACACGCCACGGACAATATCGGTGATAGTTTCAGTAACACTGTCGTCACCGGCGGATGAGTAACTTTTGCTGCGCTCATCTAGCAGTTCCACAAACTTAGCTGGAAACCAGCCTCGAAGGCCGTTCAGCTCACCGATCCAGCAGTGATCGTCCTTCTGTGATATGATCTACCGAACACAGATTAAAACCAGAAGTAATGACCTTCAATAAACTACTCAGTTGTACAGTAGACATATTACCACAAAATACTAAACATCTTTTCTAACCTTTATGTTAAAAACTTGACTTTGTTCAACGTCTGCTGATGTCTTCTTCTTCCAGCTCATTTCCACTGAAATGACACTTCACGGAAAAAGAGTTGACACTCGTTTCTGAAGAAGGCATCAGCACACTTCGAAACATCAAGCATTTAACATAAAAGTCAACAAAAGTATTTACAGTTCGATAATACTGAAATAATGACGTATTACGGGGCGGCCACATGATAGGAGAAAAATATTCCCCAAGTTTTCTGCATATTTTCCAGCGCCATAAATTCACTTTGCCATAGTTTATCAGAACAAAAAGTAACCATAATAATGGTAATCTGGCGGATCTCTGTAAGCTACCACAGTGGAGTCCAAGGCTCTGCAAATGTATTTTAGAACTTTTTGCACCCCGAAAACTGCATCTCGTGACACTATTTTTTTTCATTACAATTTTTCCTTACGATTGCATAGACATCCCTGATAATCATGTGTTTTTCAAAAGTCTTCCAGATTCAGCAAATTCCCTGAGTATTATTCCAAGTTATCCAGGTTTGTGGCCACCCTGTATATCGATGGAGAAGAATGCAGGAAAATACAACAAAAATCAAAAAATATTTCTGCATCCAGTGCCAGATGCTGATCGCCATCAAAATCGGAACAGTACATCCCAGAACTACTCTCCTGCCTCTATAACATTTCATCGAAATCCGTCCACAACTTGCCGAGATACACTGCAAAGCATCAGCTTATGATCTGAAAGTTCCTTTCATATTCTGGTGTGACAACGTCATGCACAGTATTCCGTTAATTGTCTTCAACATGCCTAGATGCTGCAGGCAATCAACTTTGGATGATGGCAAATGACGATGAAATTAATCATGCTAATACTATGTTACTACTAACAGGTGTTAATGCAAACATGAAACCAGCAATAAACACCACTCAGTGATGTGTATTTTGCATCTGCTTCGACTTCCATCCTAAAACAGTCACACTGGAAGAAGAGCTTACGGTAATGATGTCGTTTTTCCGGAAGCCGAGCTCGTCGTCATCATGCCTCTCAAAGTCAAGCAGCGCCTTGGCACGTCGTCGTCTGTTGCGAGCAACGTTCACGTAATTGTCCAGGTCTCTGGCATGACTCTCCATTGAGTAGTCGGCCTGGACGTTCTGCACCAAGCCGACAGAAACAAACCTTAACTTACCTCAGACGTAAGCAGGCTATTACACCTGCCCAGTGCTGAGGCCGTATCAGTTCGGCGCAATGTGCATCCTGAAATGTAACCACAAGTTACAGTATTAACAGCTAGGAAGCCATGGATGGCTGGGAAGTCATAGACGACTCTGAAACCAAAAGCAAAAACTAACGATAATAACAAAAATTTAGGTGAATGAAAAAAACAGTTCAGACCAACATTGCGATAAATGATCTGTTTGACACCAGACTGTGTTAGACCATCACTGTCTAGTGTACACAGTCTCGTGTCATACAGACCATTCACTGCAATGTTGGTCTGAAGTGTTTTTTTTTTCAATTTTACGAAACTGTTTGTTTGTTATTATCGTTATGTATGCATATTTCGTTGATATTTCACAAGGTAGTGTAGAGATGCATTTATGGTCTGGTGGGATATTTAATAATCACGTTATTGCAAACTGTCTGCAGAGTATGCCAGTGAAAGAATTTTGAAAATCGATCAAAATTAGTGAAGATATAGATAAAAGTAAAGTGCCACGTTTTTTGGCCCACCCTGTATACGCATGAAAACAGTGTGTTGAGCTACCGGTACCAGTTTCAACTGTATCAAGTGGTGCTGTCAGAGTTATTTTTTTAATGGCATTAGTATATGTGTTAATTTTTTAATGCGTTGATTAATGCATCACTATATTGCTAAAGTTGTAAATGGACTAAATCGAGAGGGTGACTGGAATGATGATCAACAAACTCGTGGCTGCGTCGCAAGATCGCGACAGTAGTGATGGAACAGCAACAAAACATTTTTTAATCTCTTGAATATAATTCAAATTCAATCATCAAATAATAACTGCACTTTAATGAAACACAGAAACTCCTGCTTCACAGAATTTAGTAAACATAAGTATGTGCGTTAATTTTTTAACATGCATCAAATAATTCTTTAACGCAACGTGTTAACACGTTAATTCGACAGCTCTAGTATCAAGCTATGCTGCTTGGAGACAGAAGCAATCACATATCTCAAACCTCCACCAATAACAGTGTTGCCACCTGGAGAATACAACAAAGTCTCAGTGTCAGTCTTACCTACTAATGGCAAAGAATCCTTCTAAATAATCCAGAATCGAGAAAAAAATATGAACAGCCACAAAAACCCAAACACCTCCTTCTTGACCACTCTAAAACATTTCATCAAAATCTTTTCATAACGTGCTTGGGTTATCCTGCATAGAAAAAACAGACCCGCCGATTGGTGGCGTGCCATAGTTGGTAACGTGTTTCGGCTGAAATGAAGTTACTCTACGTCGGGCCCGGTCAATACTGCAACGGGTGACTGCCTGCGGGCAGGTAAACCATCTCGGTGCAAAGCCTGCCAGAAGCAGAGAGTGGGTGAGGTGGGAAACTAACCGGCCATTCAACGACCAGTTGTGCCAGAAATGTTCATACCAAAAATTATCAGAATTGGACAACACTTATCGATAATGTCCGGGATGTTTTTTCCAGACACGGTGTAGTTGTAAACAAACAACCAAGAGGTACGTACAACTCGGCTGTTCCTTGGGTCAATGGACTGGAAGTGGCGAGCGACTTGCAAAATGGCTTCCCGAAGGTCCACGAGGATCTCGGTCTGACGAACGTTCTTAGCTTTGTCCGATTCAAACTCTTCGCTGCTGCCCCACAACATGACCGACACCAGCGACTTGGAACGACGCAAGTGACGCTTCGTCACTTGCTGGATGTTACATACACAGGCCAGCGATCACCAATGTTTTATCAATCAATGTCTCGATCAGTTAATTAAATCAATGACAAAACTACCATTTACTCAACATGGCCACTGGCTCAGAGATAATAACCTAAATAAGTAAAGTCACAAAATTAATTTTCTTTCGATCAAAACAACAGTTCTGGGGCCAAATTTAAAAAAAAAATTCTTCGAAAGGTCTTTGGAAGACTCCTTCTCCCAAGAAAGGACGCAGATTGCCCATGGAGTTTGCCAGTGAAATCCATTGATAACTAGCGAAGATATGGGCAAAAGTAAAGTGCCATATTTTTATTGGCCTACCCTGTAGATGAGTTATCCTGTATTGTACATATTTCATGTCTACTCTACAGTCAATACTCATCAAGTTAGGTCAGGGCTTTATCCCCTAAAAACCCAAAACACAATTAGAGAACCTATCAGAGGCCTTTATGACACTGATGTGCTACATAAATTTACATTTTACTTACTTACTTACTCATTCACACCAAGTTGGACTTTTTGTCTGAAAAAAACAACTGTTTTAAACCCTGTGTGTAAAGCACCTGTTTAGGTAGGTTCCGTGAAGCTTCAGGGTTGACAATAGTGCCGTGATCGGCCATCAGGTAGGCAAGATGCTTGCGGCGCTGAGTATCAACAACGACGTCGTTTAGCGAGCTGGCAACCTGCATTGATACCTGCCACATCATCAGACCACACACATAGAGGAAAGTGTCAAACTAACCACTCAACTAGCTATGGTTAGAATGACATTGGTATTCAGGTACTAGGTAATGGCCAATATGGGCTCTTGGAATGAATGGGGAAAAACAATAATGCTGACGAAAGACTTACAGGGTTCCTACAGGGCTTCTGTAGCAAAAAATCCCCGGACTTTTCCCTGACTATTCCAGTCATAAAATGACAATTTCCTTGACCTTGTCAAAACAATAACCCTGTTGTACAAATGTCAAAAATGGTAGACTCTATCATAAAGTAATGAAACTGTATTAATAAAGCAATATGCAAATAACAGAGGCCATGGTTGGGGGGCAGGGGGCAAAGCCCCCCTGAAGCTGAAGCACTTGCAAATTTAACTGCCTTTAATATTTGGAGACACAAAAAAAATCATAGATATCTGCAGTCTGCATGATCTAAGATCATTTTCCTTAACTTTTCAAAAATAATATTTTCCCTGACCTTTCCCTGACCACACAAATTCCCTGACTTTTTCCTGTTTTCCTTGATCTGTAGAAACCCCGGACTTACAGGCCAAGGGCATACAGCTTAGAAACACTATCACTCTCAGACACAGCATCAGTAATCACTAATTCTTATAACCAAGGAATACACCGGTTGCACAACACAGAATGTCCAAACTGTTGAAGTAACATAGTATATGTCTATTGGGTGCTGCCAAATCAAACTGTAGTCAAAACGTGAAGCCATAAAGCCAGGCGTCCATTCTCCAAGTAGCTGCATTCGGCGAACGTTCGTTAATCGTCGCTTGCCCTTCGGAGTGGAACACGTCACTGTCAACATTAGAACTAACTACTTCATCTTTTGAAATTACGTTTTAGCATTTTAAACACTACTGTATCCATTTCACGTTTTGTCAGGTAGACTTGTTTTTATTTAAGAATATCTTATGGCACCATATAGATTTTATTATTATTATTATTATTATTATTATTGAGTTGGCTGGATGCTGCAGTACCTGAAGCAGTTCATCGACATCCTGGACATCGCCGGGAACATCTGAGAGAAGGTTGAACACTTGGGCCGAGTTTTCCATTGACAACAACTCCGCTTCCTGACCAGCCGACACATACACAAGTACAACCAACTACAGGGTGGTAGCAGGCCTTCAATGATTGTGCACATCATTCAGAAAGCAGGGTGAACCAAAAGACATAGCACATTACTTTTGTCCATATCTTCACCAATTAATCGCCGGTTTTCAAAATTCTTTTGCTGGCACACTCAGCTTCACAGCCATTTATCTACGGCTTCATAGCCATTTACTGTAACCTCATGGTTACATGCAGGAATGTGCTGGGCTGGTGTAATAGCCTGCCCTCCCTGGAGGTAAAGTGAACGCTGAACGTGGAAGGAATCATGGTAGATCACATACTTGTCCAATTTTGAATATTTTCACCCTTTCCAAAGACATTTGCTGTCAAACTTAAAAGTTGACTGAAATCGGGCCAAATTTGGCATATTTTTGGCCCCCAAAATTTTTTAGAAGAAGGCCCCCAAAATTTTGGACCAGCATTATAAAATTCAACCTAGTACTGATAACGTGCAAAATTTTGCGCCAATCTCACGTTGAAATCAAAAATAATGAAACATCTGTGGTAAAACATAAGTCCGCTCTGAAAGCTATCACTTCTGGGTAGACTAAAAAGCAATAGCAGCTACCAACAAGGGCATATTCTGCTCTGCAGAATTCTGAATAAATGAACCTTCATTTTCAGCATGCCGAGTGTGGCCTGAAACAAGACGGTTGATCCTTCGTAGAAGAATAAGTCCCACGTTCGCAGCAGAATCCGAGTGTGTATGACGCTCGCAAACAGTGTCAGAAACCAATGCAGCGTGATCAGAGACAATTCTAAAAACATACCAGAACATTTGACTGTAATTACTTTCATAATCAATACCATTACAAACAAAAATTTAAACAAATTTCCACTTCTTTGCAAAGGCTGTACATACTAACAAAAGGCCTTATGTTTTTACCTTCTTTCCTCTACTTCATTTTTGAAATTTTTTATTAATCACTTCTTCTCCAAAACTGGACAGTGGACCAAGACCAAAACTGGGAGGAAATGACCCTGAACTGGAAGGAACTGCGGTGAAATTTCAGCGAGATCCGTTAACGGGTTTTACAAAAAGGGCCATTTTAACCCATTTATAATCCACTAAAAGTCCCCCACCCTAAGGGTGGGAGTTTTCTGCCATAAAGCAGTAAACGGTGAAACGCCAGGATCAAGGTCCACTAACATGCAACAGGGAAGGCACTAAAGGGGGCTGACAGACAAACAGACTGTCTGAAGGTGTAAGATAGCTTGATGAATCAGTAGCCGTGGACCAATACAATCGGGTGCCGGGTGGCCCCACGTTGGGCTGGAGTCCTGCCCCAAATTTCTCACTAAGCTTTGTTCTTATAAATTCAAACTCACTTTTCCATCAGCATTATTCATATTTTCCGCTGTGTTGCCAAATCTAGCTCAAAATTAGCTTGGTTGCCGAGATCATGAGGCTGCCAAAGGTGATATATGTCTCTGTGCCCAAATATACCCATGCCCAAATGGTGGCGCTGAAATGTCCTGCTTCGACAGTGTATGTGACAGAAGTGGAAGTAAAACATTAATCTGGTTATGCCAGCTGTAGATCTCTACACAGAACTGGATGCGTATGACATTATACACCGTCGACCACCGACCACGTATTAGCTTTAGCCGTCTACATCAGCATCTTCAAAAATACTCAAAAATAATAATACGGTATTAAAACCAAACAGACCTATATCATGTTGCTTCAGAGCAGCATCAACTTCAGGCAGATAACTGGATATCAAATGCCGCAACACTCTCTGGTCAGCCTTCAATGACAATGACGCCATTATATCACAAATTTTTCAAATATTCATCTTATCAATTAACATTAAAACTTAACATTTAGTCGAAGGCTATCGAGTACACAGCATACAAGAACATCTGGAATACTTCTTAACATCAACATTTTCTGCTGAAAACTGAAGCGTTATAATAATGTAATAATTACTAAATTAAAAATTAATATCCAAAGCTATTCTCACACAAAATAATGGCGGTGCTACCCAGCAAATTCAACAAAAGAAAATGACGAATTTTGGACACAGAACTTAACTGACAACTTAACAGTCAACTATCCTTTTTTGATTACTCAAAATTACGCCACAGCATTCCGACTAATTTAGGGGTAAAACAGTAAAAATGGGCAGGCAGATACAGAAACTGCTTTTCCAGTAGATTATTTTTCATTGCCGACATGCAAGGAACAAGATACCCTACTTGTCAAAATGTACGATGGAGATAGCAGATATAAACAGAGACTCAAGATTCAATGTTATATAACTACAGTGCAGCATAATTTAGAACTAGACTGTAAAGCATTAAGAAAGCTAAATATGCCCACAGTAACCACCGTGGCATGCCAATGACGTCAGCGTCAGCCAGTAGCCATCAGCTTAGCAGCAGCTATTAGCAGCATGGTCCTATCTGGCAATGGTAAAGTATCGGAAAATCCGGTCCCACGACTTTGACCTTTGACCTTAAGATTTAATAGGGCACTTGCTGAGGTACAATACATTTTCATGCATTTTAACACAAAAAAGCAAACAAATAGTGACTGGCGTTGAGGTCATCAGTGAAAATTTTTTCCAATAAGGTCATAAAATGTTGCCTGAAGTTGAAGACGAAGAGCAACATTTTACAAACTGATGAGAAACAAATTATCAATGATGCCAGTCACCATTTCTTTTGTAATACCTCAAAACCAACACAAAAAATTTAAACAAAAATCACTTTAATGTTTCAATGTTGTCTGCTAAATGTTGCTCAGCAGGCAACATTCAACAGCAATGTTGCCCGTGCGGGCAACAGTGCATATTTGTTAACGTCACATGACACAATTTGGACCAATTGCATGCAGTTATTTTGAGTTCACGTATAACAAAAATGTTTTCTGATTGGTTGGCATGCTGATCAGGTAGTACCTGGACACCGATGAGTGTGCTGGAGTAGTATGAAGCTGGTAGCAGGTCTTCAATGATTGTGCATAGCATCCAGAACGCATCCTCTTCTTCCATGAACAGCAGCAGCGAAGCTGCAATCTACGCATGACCACGATTGATAATTACCAAACTGACAAAGGGTCAGCTGGTCTTAAATACTGCATTTGCTCTTCTCTTGTCTTTATAAACACCGTGAATTGGTATATGTTAAATAGTGTGGCTGATTTGTCAGCAGCAACTAACATCTGAAATAGTGCATGTGAAATAGGCCTACAGTGCATCAATCTAAGACAAGGCACTAAGACAAAGTAAGTTTTGCATACCGAGAAATGAAAAAATCAGAATGTGCAAAAGTATGCATCTTTAAAAAATAATTCAGTCACTAAAGATGAAAACAAACGGCAGATTTAAATGGATAACAGCTCAAACCGAGAAACGATGCAACGGGGCATCTCTGTGGATAAAAATTGCAAACAAATTCACAAATTTATTCAGTATCTTTATTCAATATAACTGAGCAAGCAATTTCACATCACGTTCTCACCATGCCAGTTCCCTGACAGTAGCCGATGTCAGGATAGAGCCAGGCAATGGCACGAAGAACCCGGCGAAGTCGCGGAATTCCCGTGCTGCTGACGTTGCAGAAGCATGCATTACCTGGCATTGTTCGCAACAGATCCTTCACATACATAGACACACACACACACATCTGTTTAGTACCAGCTAACAAACACAACATTTTCACTAGTGCTACCTGCTTCTTTCATCTCAGACAGATTCGTCGTGTCCGACAGTCGTTGGATGTCGGATCGGCTAAAACCCTCATGCAAGCATTTGTGACATCTTGTGTTGACTACTGTAATGCTGTGCTGGCTGAGTCGCCGAGAGTCATAACAGACAAGTTGCAGAGAGTGATGAATTCAGCTGCCCGCGTCGTCACTGACACTCGGAAGTACGACAGTGGTTTGTCGCGATTAATGCATGATGAGCTCCACTGGCTTGATGTCACCGATCGAGTACGATTTAAGCACGCAGTGCTCATGTATTGATGTCTCCATGGAACTGCTCCGCCGTACTTGATGGACAGTTGTACACTCACAGCAGAAGTCACTGGCCGTCAACATCTGCGTTCTGCCACTCAGCGGAAGTTGGTCGTACTGTGCTATCGATTGAACAGTTTCGGTCGTCGGTGCTTTTCTGTGGCGGGCCCGTCGACTTGGAATTCGCTGCCAGACAGTCTCTGTGACCCAGAACTGAGTCTCGATACTTTCAAACGTCAGCTGAAGACATACATTTTTGCTAAATATTGATGACAAAATGTATTCAGCACATTAGAGATCTTTTTGAGTATGCGCTATATACATTTACACTTTACTTACTTACTTACTTACAGGGTGGGCCAAAAACATGGCACTTTACTTTTGTTCATATCTTCACCAATTATTGATCGATTTTCAAAATTCTTTCACTGGCACACTCTGCGGACAATTTGCAACAACGTCGTTATTACATATCCCACTACACCATAAATGCGTCTTTACACTACCTCGTGAAATATCAATAAAATATGCACACATAATGATAATGGCAAATAAACATTTTGGAAAAACTGAAAACAAAAACACTTCAGACCAACATTGCAGTGAATGGTCTGTATGACATTAAACTGTGTGGGTCTAACAGTCTGGTGTCATACAGATCATTCATCGCAATGTTGGTCTGAAGTGTTTTTTAATTTATGTAAAGTTTTGTTATTATTGTTAGTTTTTGCTTACATTAATATTTCACAAGGTAGAGTGAAAACACATTTATGGTGCAGTGGGATATAATAATCACATTATTGCGAACTGTCTGCAGAGTGTGCTAGTAAAAGAATTTTGAAAATTGGTCAATAATCTGCAAAGATATTGACGAATGTAAAGTGCCACATTTTTATGGCACTGTGTCACTGTTACAGCTCACTACTTTTGCATTTACAAAATACTCTGCATACTTTGAAATACTCTGCAACAAAACGGATCAGTGCAATGCCTGATATGAGTCAAAATATTTGGAAGCTGCGCCTATCAGGTGTATGCATAGATATACGAATATTTTTATGCGCCAGAGCTAGCATAGCTATGGCACGTATTAGCTACGGTAATTCTGTCCGTCCATCCGTCTGTCTGTCACGGCCAAGTACCATTTGGAAACCAAGAGAGATAGACACTTCGGGTTTTGACCGTATGATAGCCTAGAGTCTCTAGTATTACGGGACAAAATTTCATGTTCCTAAGTCAAGGGGGTCCCAACGAACAAAAGGATGAAAGAGGGGCACCCCCTCTAAAAAGACGTTATTTTACTGGTATTGGGTCATCTAACGTGAAAATGGTTGCAGATAGGCAGGACACGCTGCTTACCATAACAAGCACTGGCGATGAGCTTCTTAGAAATGTCAATATCAATGACCTTGAATGACCTTGAACCCCCAAAATAAGGGATTTTAGTGAATTTTCGCGATTGTGGGCTGCAACACGAATTTCAAAAATGAATTACGCCAAAATGGCTGGAGGTAGACCAAGACAACCTGCATAGGAAATTTTTAGCATTAAATGTAGATTTTAGCAGTCCAAATCTGGACGCTCTAGATTCAAGGAGACCTGCGCACGTGAATGTCAAAGAGGGTACCCCTCTAAAAAGTGGTTATTTATCCGCTACTGGCTTATCTATCGTGAAAACGGTTGCAGATAGGCACAAACATGTTGCTTACTATAACAAGCACCAATGGCGTGCTTTTAATGGTATCAACATTGATGACCTTAAACCCTAAAATAAAGGTTTTTAGTGACTTTTTGACGATTTTCGGCTGCTAAAGAGTGAATTGCAATGAAACAGGTGGAGATAGACCAAGATTACCTGCGAACAGAAACTGCTATAGGTGCTGGCGCATTTCATGAGCATTAGCTCAGATTTCTTGTCCCACATTAATTGCAAATTAGATCAAGTCCTGCAATTGTAAACTTTTGCAGGTTAAAACAGCACCTGATATAAGCTGAAATAATATAGCATTTCATTGTTTTAGCAGAAAAAAACTAGTAGTAGCAGTAATAGTAACGATGTAAATTAAAGTTTCATTAATCAAAAATTAACTATAATAAAGATGTTGATTACTTAACAGTGCTTCCTTTCACAGTGAATGTCAGCATTCATCTACTTTCAGCATCAGTGCCTAGCATTATGCTTATCTAGAGTTCTTCTTCTTAAGAAACAGCACCCAGAAATTTAAATCTTCGATCAATATTCAAATAGCTCAGCTTGACTTTATGAATATGGAAAAAATTCAAAAGTAGCATCCTTATAGTATACAGCAGCAAATTTGCATTTATTACATAAATGTCAGTGGCTCATACACAAAAAAGCGTCAGACCATTATTAACTATTAACCTGCCAAATCCAAGATCTTTCTTGTAGCACCAAAGCACAGTTGGTGAAGCTTTAACAGCAGCTTTTTCCAAAATTCTGTGCAGTTTCACCACCTGTTATAAAAAAACACGTGTACATAATACACGTTAATACATTTAACAAAACAACAAAAGAAAAAAGTATTAGGTGCTATATTATCTGTATCATATGCAATAGCCGGTAATTTACATTTACTAGGTTGTATCAACAAAAGCATCATTGACAACTATTACAACAGATGTAACAGTAGCATAGTCTTGCAGTCCATTTGCATGTCAACCATTCTCATGCATCACACTAAAACAATCTGATACAAAAAGATGCCACTTTGTAGGAATACTGGTTTCATGTCCCAAGCAGCATTGTACAACACAGGGACCCTAGTCCCCCATATCAAAGAAGATTTAGACGTTGAAAACCTGAGTAATAATTTGCATTATAAAACTGTACAGATAGTGTAATGTACTAACAGTTACAGACAGCCTATATAAACTCAGCAATGCTATAGCCGACGGAACCTAGTCATCTCATGGGTTAGCCAAACTGCTTTATAGTCAGTCAATTAGTCAGTGTACTTGCCAAACCCCATACACCCTTTTTCTCAAAATGACATGTTTCCAGCAGCGATGCATATTGTGCCTTGTTAACATGCTACATGACTTTGGCCCTGTTTGTTTTATTTATCACTACCACATACACAACAAACTTTCAAGGCAGTAAAGAACAGATCCCGTTAATGGCAGATTAAAATGTTAAAATAACATTTTAATCTGCCATTAACAGGATCTGTTCTTTACTGCTTTGAAAGTTACAATCATGATATTCTAGTGGTAAACTGGCAACCTGGCTGTTAGCAATGATTATAATAGTTCAGAAAAACACTAACCACATAGTCAGCGGTGTCACCAACAACTACGAACATCGATCGCTGGTTCGTGCGAATGCAGTTCTCTGTAAGTATCTTAACTCGATTGTCAATCTTCAGGTGCTGAGCCATGGCTGCTGGTCCGTAACTGGATCAACAGGATGAGAAACTATAATATGAACCACACCAGTATCTACAAGCACAAAGGCATCAATTAAATACTGTGCTCCATACCTACTAAATTGAAAGTATTCACACATCAAAAACCTTGTCATGTCATGGGTTAATCGCACTGCTGTACAGTCGGTCAATTAATCAATGTACTTGTGATACCACTATGGGTAAGACGTTAGATATAACGTCTTTGGTGACACCATTCACCAAAGTAGTGAGCGATATTACGGAGTTCTAATATTTAGCCGTTTTAGCACATTTTGCTTATATAACTCTATCACGTATATTACGTAAACAATAATGTGTGTTAAATAAAAACACTTAATTAGTCAATCGCTAGCTAAGAGAAATAAAACTACAAATCAAACATCTACATACAGCACCTTAATGTTTGTTTACAATTAAGTGGATACGATTAATGACCAAGCTAGTTGATAAGTAAGTAATGAGTCGGCTATGTAAAATATAATCACAGCATCCAGCGACTACGACTATCCAGAAATTTTCGAATTTAGTCATAATCAAAGAAGAATGTTGGTAGACGTATGCGTAGCAGCGGCTTCCATGTCTTAGAGCGCGCCTGTACACTACTGTCACCGTCGACTCTCAATTCAGTTAACTACAAGAACCACCGTTGCGGCGTTCCCACAGCGTCGCTCGTGGAGTGAAACTGGCGAAGTTGTGGCCTACATTCGATTCATTTCACAAATGCTTGAACTGCTGTATGAACGAGTCACGTCGTGCGGAGCGTCATCGCGGTGGTCTATTTAATTTCCCGGGTCTGATGTCTACACTAAGCTGTCGAAGCTGCTCGAATAGGCCTACGCCTACATGGCGTCGTTGCATCACCGTTCACTGTGACTGCATGGCGACCTCAACATCCGTTTCGACCGCCCGGATGGTGCAGCAACCGTCAATGTCAACGACCTGCTGGCATCGTACGGCGCGCTGTCCAGCATGTTCAACAATCCACCTACGCCCGCGGCGGCATTCTTGACGTCGTCATCACCGGCGACGACTGTCAACCTACTGACGTCACGGTCGACGTCTCTATTGATAGTATAGACCCACAAGCGACTCATTAGCCGTTTTCTCGCTCGCTCGTAGGTAAATCTCGCTCGCTTTTTTTGCTTAACGAGAAAAACGAGAAATTGCAAGGTTCTATCAAAGAACTTAAAGTTGTTGCTTAAAATTTTGCAAAATACGACAAAGGATTATTTTTGTCGGATCCTGTATAGACTGTTTTTTATAATTACTTAAATAATGCAGGAGATGTGATCTCCATTAAATCACGCGGAAGTTGATAGTAGCTTCCTTTAAATTTATGCGTGTGATACCCAAGGTGGAAGTGATTAAAATCTCTTTGAACATATGGGGTCAAAAGTTCGAAACTTTAACTGCTAAAATTTACGTTTAATGCTGAAAATTTCTTGGTCCATATCTCCAGGAATGTCGGCGTAATTCACTTTTGATATGTGCGAAGTAATCTCCAGTGCTGATATGCAAAATGCAGCCGAAGTTTTATTTTGTAATTGTCTGTTCAATGCTATGATTACCATTGGACCGAGTATAAAATTACCTGAGTGTCTGTGCGTGCGTCCAACTTTTCTTCAGCTATTTTCTTTTCACCTTCCCTTTCCCTTCTCGTTTCCCTTCCCCTTCCGCTTTCCCCTTTCCCATCTTTCTTCCCCTTTTCTTTTCTCTTCCTCTTCTCCATCCCCTTTTTTCCCTTTTCGCGTTGTCTTGCTCTTTCCTCTTCCCCTTTTCCTTTCTCTTCCACTTTCCCTTCCCCTTTC
>Ga0209671_1003161_pt1 | contig 15643 bp, 10 predicted proteins | sample WorMetHERISLAND2_2_FD_187401 | JGI IMG/M metagenome (GOLD analysis project Ga0209671, IMG submission 187401) | Marine gutless worms symbiont microbial communities from Max Planck institute for Marine Microbiology, Germany - Olavius geniculatus... | ecosystem: Host-associated > Annelida >...
TAGTTTTTACATTAGCTTAATAGCCTTGATCTTAACAAGTATTCTAACTTTGCTTTTAATACATATATTAACTGCTTTTAACTAATTTTAACCACGTATGGCACTGAAGGGCCTATTTTGTGCTGATGTGCCGTTAAGAAACTACTGTACTCACTCAATCAACAACAAAACCAGCGTTGTTATCTTGCAAATTGTAGAGTTTCAACTGATTGTGCTGGTCTAGAGAGACCAGGATCAACAGTGCAAAGACTTCAGACAAATAGGCCTATAGAAAACTGTAGGACTAGTAGCGGGAAGGACAATATCAAGAGTAATCGAAAGATGGGTGGCGCTTCTCATTCAAAATCCAAAGTAAAAGTGGAAGCGAAGGCGAAGCAGACCTACCAGCTAGGTATGTTGACTGACCACGAGGGCGGAGTGAATGCGATGGCATTGAGTGAGGATGAAGCAATCCTTGCAACTGGATCCGACGACCACACCGTCAGACTGTGGACGACAGTAACCGACCTCAACATCTGTGAACTTATCGTGTTCTTCTCAAGTCTATTTCTTATTTCATCGTTACAATATATACCACATATCCCTTTTCTGTAATTACTTGTTTTGGCTTTTTAGGTTACTGTTTATGTCTATATTTGGACGACAGTAACTGACGAGTGCGAGTGTATCGGAGTCTTGGTAGGGCACGAAGATTACATCAACTCCGTGCTGATCGCGACGAAGTGCGTCTCGATGACTTTAACACTAATAAGTACTGAATAACGAAGTTAATGTACAAAGTCAGTTACGCTGATACTTTAATCTATGACAAAAGTCATAGACTCAGAACGTTTGCTATTTATATAAAAAATCGGTCTTGACTCCGGACTTAAACCGAACTTTGATCTTAGACAAAAGTCTTAGTAGCAAAAGTTGACCTGACCCGGTGGCATAACGTCGGAGAGATGACGATGGCGTCATCAACTGCGTGCTAATCGAGGACACGTACGTGGTTAGCGGGAGCGCCGATAAGACGATCCGCAAGTGGGACATGGCTACGTGTTCGTGCGTGGCGGTGCTTGAAGGTCACGAGTCGACGGTGAATCGCATCATCTGCACGGGAGAGTTCATCTTCAGCAGCTCGTACGACCGCACGGCGCGTTGCTGGGACTTCCAGAGCGGCGAGTGTGTGCGCGAGTTCCGCGGTCATCGACGCAGCGTCTACCCGCTCATGTTCATACCAGCGCCCGAGGACAACAACCGTGACAACCTCGACAACCACGACAACGACGACGACGACGAAGACTCGGAGAATTAGGCCCCCACCAACTACAACTACGATATCGATAACGACGAAAACTACGATGATGTCGACGACGACGAAGGCCAAGAGAATTAGGCCCCAACAAGGAAGACAACAAAGACAACAACTACGACAACAGCGACATCGACAACGACAACTACGACTACGACAACGACAACGACGACGACGGCGAAGAATCTGAGAACCAGGACATTTTGGTGACCGGTTCGGCCGACTTCACGGCCATAGCTTGGTCGTTCGAGACGGGCGAGCCTCTACAGACGTTCTCAGAACACACGGGCGCCATCACTTGCATGGTTGTCGACAAGACCGGCAAGATACTGCTGACCGGAGCTACGGACAGCACGGTCAGAAGCTGGGATCTCAGGTCCGGAGAAAGCCTAAAGGTCTTCGAAGGTCACAAGAGTTCCATCGTCTGTATGACGGTACGTGCATTTAGTATAGTCGGTCGTCTTCCATGCGTTCTGTGTTGCCTTGTAACGCTGCTTTTTCTACAATTTGTTTTCATCTGTGTCGTGATAACGTCGCCTTTGTTGATGATGATGATGATTGACCATAACGTTATACGAATTTTTCTGCTAAGCGCATCTTATAACCAGGGTACACTGTAAGCTGACGAACCTTTTTTCACGTATCAAAAATCGCTGAACATAATTGCTGTTTCAGTAGTTATGTATGTGTAGCGTGGTCATATTAACAATGTTGGTAATCCTTGGTCCCGGCCTTGGCCTTGTCAACGTGACCTTGTCTTAGAGGTCAAAAAAGTTAAGTTCAACATTTTAGTTAACTATCCTGCAGTAGCCCTACAAAATGTTTGAGTCGAAAAGTGTTTACCAATAATTAAGTAATATTACTAAATTTATGTTGTTATTAGTTTTTTACTGTCGTAAGGTCAGAGGCGCAAATGAAATTGTGCGCTCAAGTAAGTTGAAAAAACATGAGTTTACTACTTTACCTTTTATATTAGGCTTTCATTGTATGCAACGATAGCAAAGACGACAACGGCACGACTCGAAGAATTAGGCCTCGACCAAGCTTTGGTTTTGAATATTTTGGTCTTGTTAAAATTACTGCAAATTAGGACGTCGTATTTCACAAATAAATGGAAGCAAATACGGAGTGTTTCAACCGACAAGGCGCGTACGGAGCGACGTAACTGAACGGAATTAAACTGAATTTAAGTAAAAAAGACATAAGGTCTCATTTCCGCTTAGTCCAGTTATGTCGCTTTAGGTATATGCGCCTGTAAAACGTTTTTTTTTGTTTAGTTCCATTTCACTCGTACTTCGCGGGTGGATTGTCTGATGCGAAGGTAGCGAAAGGTGTTCTGTACACGGGTAGTTCGGACCACACAGCGCGCTCGTGGGTGATTGAGTTTGGCGACTGCGCACGCGTCTATCGCGGCCACGAACACACCGTCGGATGCGTCAAGTTCTACAACGGCTTAGGTACAACAGCAGAATAACTGCTTATCGTTTAGAATAATACTTGCTATGATCATTTACGAACAAACCCGATCTGCGGTTAAACCACACTTAGCTTGCACTGGTATAGTGTTTTAGCAACTTTCGGTTTCAGTCGTGCCTCACAAAGCAAACGACGGCGTAGTCTTTGCGACCCGAGCGTGGTATAAGTACGATACAGCACTGTCTGGAGAGGTGTAAGCTCGCACTGCGTACACACTTAACTACTCCAGCAATGCAGGATCTACAGGGTGCGGCAAAAAAGACCCCTAATAATTTTCGCTGTTTTCTCAACAACCGTTTGGAATTTTAATTTGAAATTTTATAGATTTATTTAGTAAAACCTTCTACATTCAACTGCCAAGTAAAGTGTGATTCTGTTGAAAAACGACGAAGTTATAAATTTTTTAACACGACCGCCTACCGATTTTTCAGCATTCAAAAATGTTCCGGCTACAACACCAATTTAATAACATCGTTGAAACAACACAGTTAACTAATGATCAAATGCCAGAATTCCATTGTCAATGTAAACGTTCGAAGTGTCCACTGCCAGCTCCAACACAAACCTTCAGTCGCTTTAAGAGTCTTTCACAGCTTTGTCGATCAGTCCCTGTGGCAGGTTGCCCCAGATAACCTGAAGCTGAGGCGATTTTCTTTGCCTTTGTTTTAAGCTTGCGGCAAGCCTCCAACGTTGCACCCCACACGATATTCCATTGGGTTCATATCTGACGAATTTGGAGGCCATTAGTCTTATGGTGATGAAATCTGGACAGCTGGCCCGCAGCCAGTTCTGTGCGCTGCACGCTGTGTGTGCTGGCGTGCCGTCCTGCTGGAAGATGAATCCGGTGGGCAACCGGCGATCGCTTTAAAAGAACAAAAACGAAATAAATTACTGTTGATCAAATTGTCACCATGAAGTCATCGGCAGTAATGTGTAACCGGTTTTTGAATATTACATAGCATTTTTACTTTACATATTTAATGCTGAAAAATCGGTAGTCAGTCATGTTAAAAAGTCTATATCTTCGTCGTATTTCAACAGAATCAGATTTTGTTTGGCAGTTAGGCGTAAAAGATTTGAGCAAAAAAAATGTAAAATTTCAAATTAAAATTCTGAACAGTTGCTGAGGAAATAGCGAAAAACTTTAGGGGTCTACTTTTTTGGCCGCACCCTATACAGTAATTGCGGTAGGGCTGTGCGGAATCGAATGAAAACGTCGGTTTTTTGTTTTTCTCGAAGCTGAATCAAACCGACCTCACATTATCAAAAATGAAAAAAAAACACTTTTCACAGTTTTAAGGTTATGTCAGACTATACGACAATAGTTGCCCAATTTTGTCTCCATACACAATGACAGCAGAAGTATTATTATCTCAATATTAGCATATCTCGTTTGCAGTTACATTCAATCAGCGATCAAATTAATTATTTCTCTTTTCATACACTGTTCTGAGCAATTTCTGGCAATAAGCTGGACCATTACAGCACGGAAACTTATAGCCTAGAAAACCAAACCGAAAACCCGAAGTTTTTTTGCAAAGCTGAACCGAAAAATAAACCGAAGGCATATTTTGTAAACTGCACACACATACTTTTACGTTTTCCCACCTTACGTAATTCACTTTCATCTGGCATAAACTCCGTGATTTTGTCACACGTTCACTTGTTGCACCTATTCAAGTTGTACTTTCACTTTCAGTTGTGATCGGTGCAGTGGCGTATACAGGGGTACGGAAACACCCCATCTGGATCAACAGGACCAACAAAAATTTTAGCATTTAGCATTCAACAAATTATATTCGTTTGAAAAATACAAAGCATGGCAAATTTGCCGCTGCCGTGGGAGCTCAAAAAGCTGAAAAAAAGCTTTCAGCTTCGTCAACAGGGACTCTGCCCCGTGACCCTGCTGAAGGAACCACCCCCAGACCTCCATTTTAGGCTCATGCTTACTATGGAACCCTCTACCCGTTGACAAATGCCATCTACACCACTGGTTGTGACTTCAATGACAGTCATATCTAGTACAAAAAAACTCCAAACATAATCTGAGCCAAAACAACAACCGAATTCAAAAGTAGTATATACAGTAAACAAAAGCATATCCAAGAAACGTATACATGAGGCAAAAATGCATAACATAAAAACTGGCCACTACAAAATACGCACTTTTTCCAGCAAATAGGCCTAAAGATGTATGACGTACAGATGGCAAGCAGATCACTCACTGACTATAATACTTAGGGACCACAGTTTTCCATGGACAGCAGAATTTTCAGCCGAGTCTCGGAATTTCTACATTTTTGCTTAATTTCATGGAATTCGGTACTGGCCAGTGATTACTTTTATTTTCCAGTTCCAATCCAAGTTTGCAAAGCATTCCAACAAAACTGCCAATCTTCTTTAATCGACCGGCTACTTCAGCTAACTTCAGCTATCAGCAAAACTACTGCGACACAAAATAATATTCCACTGAAGGGATACACGGTGTGAGCTGAAAAAACTGAAAAGTCATCAATTTACTGAATGCATAAAATTCCGGCAAATTTTGGAGAGAAAAAAATTCTGCAGAAAACTGTGTTCCCGACCATAGTGACAAAGATTCATACAATTTTTTCTCCGCTGGCAAACGTCAAGAATATGGCGGCTCCAGCAAATGCGATGGCGGCAGTGGAATTAAAGACAGAGGACCAGCTGTGAAACGTCTGCAGTAGGTACCCGGCCACATAAACACCAACGAAGCCTTGTACAGCACCAGCTGTGTTCACCAGACCTATGGCACACAGCCAATCAATACTGATGCAAAAAAGACTTTATTGCAAAACCAAGACCAAAACTTAATTTTTATCCACACCAAGACCAACACTTTTCATGCAGCATATTGTTGTAGCCTGCCCTTCAAGTCCACAGCTGAAAACCCAATGGTGGGATGAAGGGGGAGGGTGTCAACAGACTTTGCAACCACATGCCAGACGAATTTCTTTGTTTGGATCCACCTCTTGAAGGCTCTGACTTGACATACTTTCGTGCAACATCAAATGTTTGAATGTAAAATACTAGCAGTAGTATATAGTGGTAGTGGTGGTGGGGTTGGTGGTAGTAGTAAAGGTAAAGGTAAAGGTAAAGATCGTCAATTTGTACAGCACATCGTCGTGTATACACGCCTCTAATGCGCTTTCGTCACTAACCAGGGCCGCCGGCCGCACGGCCACCGCGTGCAGCCTGCAGACACAGGTTGGCGCAGCGGCCGGCTAGGCAGCCCCAGTCAGCTGTACCAAGGTCCCCACCTTTCGTAACCCATATAATGGGTTAGGCCCCTACTACTCATTTAACCAACTCCGGAGGGATGGCAGGCTGAGTTGGCCTTGTTGGTTGACTGATAGAGCAGACACTTTACCCACAAAGTGGTTAAACAGCCATCCGTCAGTCTAGCGCAGGATAGGGAAAGTTCGCTGGCCAGGACCGACGTTCTAACCACTATGCTACGCCACCAACTAGTAGTGGTATTTGTTGTCGTATTTGTAGTAGTAACAGACCGAAGACGGATCCAGCATAGCGCGGAGCGATGTCCTGCACATTGACAGAGATGCCACTGTAATGGAATGAACAAAAGCCGATAGCAGCTGACATGCACGCCAGCGCCACCGAGTAGTTGTGTGCCACGTACGGCATTAACATCACAAACAGACCGGCCCCACAGAATGACAACGTCTGTAAACACAGCAACAAAGGTTAAAACATGCTGAAGGTTGTCTATAACTCCTGGACGGCTAAACTGACCTTGGTCGTTGGTCATATCGCAGAGCTACGGAGCGTCACCTGCCACATGGCATCACACAGCTTTTATGGCGAGCAGCTAAGTTGGTGGTCGGGGGGCTCTGCCCTCAGCGAGGTCCAAGGACATTCTTGGTGGGGCGTCAGGGAAGCAAAGCCCCCTGAAACTCAAGACTAATCTTGCACTATAGAAACAAACTGTCACAAAAATTGGAACCAATACTTCGCACGAGTCAAATATATTTTGGGATATATTTCATATGCACCCAAACATCGGTCCGACACTGCTGGACCAGCTGCCATCGACACAGGTAATCATGCCAGATAAGTCAGTACTCAATTAACTTGTGCCCAGAATGATGGAAGGCTAAACTGACCTTGGTCATTGGTTATATACCAAGATGGTTTACCCGTGTGCCAACAGTCACACATCCAAGTAGTAATCACTAGATAGTGACCCCACTTGGATTCAAATCCACAACCTCTCCATGACAAATCCAATGTCCTAACAATTATGCCACGAGGTATAGCAGCAGTGGCGCCACAGCAGAGTTGTGGCACTTTACAAAGAATTAACCGCCAATCAGGGATACATTTTCACAGAGCAGACAATGTAATATATGACTGTTACTAACTATGTTACGTGTCACCATTAGTATTCTTGCACAAGCTGTCAAATTAAAGGAAAAATACATATGACAAAATCACTAAATTAACGTAAAAATAGTGATCATTCACCTGAATCGACTTGCGCACGAACGTAGTCGTGTAACCTGCGGAGAACAAAATGAAATTTGCTGATCAACTCAATACAAATTAACAAACATGAAAAACAGACTTTCAAACTTACTAATTTGTTAGACTATATATCACAAAGTCATAAAAATTGAAGTTTAGTAGCACACCAATACGAATTTGTGCAGAGAAGTGCAAACAGTTTGGGGTTATTGCAGCAGTGCAGCCAGGAATGGGTCGTAGAAGAGCCACCTACGTCAGTCATGAGTGAAAATTTGTGCAGCAAAACTAACAAAATTTATAATACTTGCGACATGCATTTTCAAAACATTTTCATGCCCATAAAACGCAGATCGATGCCGATGGATACTACAAAGAATGCAGTCATCAACTACAGGAATTGAAAACGTGTCACTCCGTTGACATTTATGCTTCAAGACGTTTTATTCCTTTCAATGCCTGCTGGTCGTTTTGCCCACTGAAAATTGCAGACGATGGCAAAGACGACGTCATGTTTGCCGTCGTTCACATTTTTTTGGGACAAAATGCATCCGTCACACGTTGAAGAGAAACATGCTGCAAACAAAGCGTCTCGGGGCCAGGAGCAAAAAAGTCCCGATAACAGCTGCAGTTATTCTTCAGACTCACCTTTGCTTACAAGTCTGTCTGCCAGCCAGCCAGAGAACCACTGACATGGGACAGACACTAGCCATGGAACAGTGTTGAATACCCAACCCTACAACATCCATCAACATCATGCAGTCTCACACCAGAGACGCAATAAATAGAATGACACAAAGTGTGGCTCAGTAGTCTAACGGTAACGTGTCGGACTTGTAATCCTGAGGTCACTCAGGGGTGAGGGTTCGACTCCGCACCGGGACACTGCCAGGTAACGACCTTAGGCAAGTTGTTCACACACATGTGCCTCTGTCACCAAGCAGGATAATTTGGTACCGGCTTCACCGCGTGTGCCTATTTACGTAAACAGGCACACCGCGCGATACACTGGCCCTGTATCCGTGGTCTCACAGTGTAAAAACTGGTGTGTGGCTGAGGACCTTAGAAAAAGGAGATCAGCGCCGCCCTATGGGCCGTAAGGCTCAAGAAGGACTTTACATAATGACAAAAGTAAAGTGGTCATACCAGATAAGGCCTAGGCGGGGTGCTCATCTCTGTTGACATAGGGCATTGAGCCCGTAGGTGGACAGACCACTGAGTCCGTGACGCATGGCCAGTGCGACGCCAGACCTACGGTTGCCTTCCCAGCCGCCCACCCAGTCACTGCCCTTTGACCAGTACCGCATTACATTTGAACTCTTTGGTGAACATAGGCGCATAGGTGCGAACAATTTGTAATTTGTAAAGATGATGATGGCTGGAGTGACACTGCCAGTTGCGACTCTGAAGTCGGTTGATGATGATGATGAAGGACGAATTAACTTTAGCGTGGCATTAAGTCCTAAGACTACAAGGACACTTAACAATAAGCCTAAACAGTGAAGTCACGTAACAATAGTCAGTGCAATGAGACGTTGTTAGTCATGACTGTAAGACCAGGCAAAAAGTTCGGTTTTCAGTCTTTTAGAGTTGTTACCCAAAAGATGACTGGCTAAAAGTTGAACTTGTGACCTTTTAACCAAGCAACGTGACTGGACCAGCGATCAGTGCGTTACGGTGGCCCAGCTGCACAATGTCCATTCTCCATTGTTGGCAGGATATCGCCATCGAATTGGGCGCCGGGACTTCGCCACCTGTCCACATTGCAACGGCGCCGACGAGACGGCAGAGCACCTGGTGCTAAAGTGTTCAGCCCACGACCAGGCCCGGACGGATATCTGGCCTGAAGAAAAATTTAGCATGGATCCTAGACGCCTCTGGGACTTCCTGGATCAAAATTAACTGCCCCTCCCCCCTGACTGGGAATGAGAAAGAGAGAGAGAAGTGAGTGCCTTAATCACCAAGCTACTAAATAAAATCAAGGACCAGAGTAATTAGGTGAAAGACCAAATTGCAAATTATCACAATGCTCCACCCGTTACATGGCAGCATTAACTAAGCATCATGTAGTTTGCTACATACACAGGCTTACCATTCAGACAAAAAAAAACACAAACTAGAAATTTGGGGAAAAGCCCAACGTGAGTCCGCCCAGCGCCTTAAGTCCGTTTGGGGGGGACAATTTAGGGGGCTCACATTCCCCTAGTAGCAAAGTCACGTAGCCCAAACTCCAACGCATTAGCATACGCAGAACGTGCAGTGTCGACTTAGGGTAGGTAAACATTAGCGAACTAACCGTTGTTGGTAGTGGACCAAAGTTCACCAAATTTCATTTGTTAAACGCAGCAGGGACGGTAGTTGATAACGCCATTTACCGCTTGTCGATATCTCCATCCGTTCCAGAGATATTCGCGCTCAAAGTTGAAAGTTGTCTTAAATCGCGCCGAATTTTGGACATATTTTGCTATCCCAAATTTTAAGGGGGCAGTGCACCCAAAATTTGTATGCATGTTATCAGCCCCACTTAGCACTACATCACGTGGCAAAGTCATTAGGCTTTGCTTCAAAGTTATAGTGGCTAATTTGCTACAATTAAGACCAATTTTAGACCCCCCTTGAAAAAAATTGTAAGGGGGCCCCAGTCCCCGGTGGGGGTTGCACTAGTAAGACTTGGTCACTTTCTAGCGTGCGTAAAAATTTGGGGGCGCAGCACCCCCTATGGGCTGAAAAATGTCTTCCAAAAAATGCGCCTTGGGTGGGTACAATTCCACATCGAGATCTCCAAGGTTACTGGACCAAACTTCACCGGACTTGTTTCGCTAAACGCGGGAGGAATTGCTGTCGATCGAGTAACTCACCGATTTTGAATATCTTCATCCGCTCTGGAGATATTTGCCGCCGAACTTTGAAGTCGACCGAAATCGGGCCAAATTTTGCATGTTTTTGGCCCCCCAAAATTTTTTGGGAAGGCACCCCCAAAATTTCGGACTGGGATTATAAAATTGAACATACTTCCAAGCATCATGCAAAATTTCGCGGTGATCGGCCCACGGAGCTCGGAGATTACGCGAGGGGAAAAAAGAAAAAAATAACTTCCAGCAAAACATAAGCCCTCCTGAAAACTATGGTTTCCGGGCAGACTAAAAAGCTGTCTGGCAAAAATTCAGAAAAGCACAGTTTAACACTACTGCAACACAAATGCCAAATAAATTTTGCGGAATAAAAATTACAGTCATATCACGCCTCTTGTGCTTGTGCCATAAAATGTATTCCGGCGGGCTGCAAATAGACAAAGCTGAGCATACATTGGCAGAGGGAAATGTTTCAGCGAAGTACGTTGGTAGCCATGAGAAGAGGATAAAGAATATCCAACTGGAGCAGAATTGACCGACGAATAGCGCCCTGCAAACATGAATGCATACTGTACACTACACTCAACACTTAGCGTGATCGGAGTCGGTATATTAACTCCTCCACAGTATTCACTAATGTGTCAGTGCTTACGTCGACAACCTAATTTGTGTAGCAATTCTGCGGCAAAATCAAAGTCCTCCCTAAGGCCATTTCCTTAGCCCTTCAACCAGACACCAGCTTATACTGCCAGACTAAAGATATGGGGCCAGAGCATCGCACGGTGTGCCTGCTTACTCCCCTAACTTCGCTGGTACTCAATACCACTGAGGGATGGCCAGACTGAGTTGGCCCTGGGCAGATGGTTATGAACCAAGATGGTTTTTTTGTCTAAAAGTGCTTCAAAAACAAAAATAAAATTGTGCTCTTGCTTTTGAAAAGAGTCTTGGTCTTGGTACTTGACAAAAAAGCCAAGTAATAATTATTAATAATAATTATTCCGTCAACCGGCATCAAGTACCATGTATTCTACACTTTAAGATTCTAACTTCTATGCCACTGTTTGATATCATCCAGCCATTCTCTGTTTAGACTTCCTTGTTTCTTTTCCGCTTCTTCTATTCCGAAAAATGCAGATAACAAAACTGAGTAAGCTACATTACAATGTATACAGCAGGAATGCCAACCAGAATGGTGCTTTGCTGAAGATTGTCAGCCAAGGCACAGAGTATGAAGACTGGTTTCGACCAACCAATGATGTTTTACCGGCACCGCCGCTGCTGTCTGTAGCCATGACGTCACGCAAGCCGAAACAATAGCAGACCACAATCATGTGTACCAGTCCCAGCGCACCTGAAATATGCCAAATCATGTGGAAACTAGACAGCAGTCGTAGCCCGCAGGTACCTCCGCCAAGGCAATGCTATTCGCCAAGTGGCGTCACCATCTTCGACTTTGCAGCGGTTCCGCTTATACCCCCTTTAACGCAATGGTAACGAAAATTTCAAAGTGATCCAGAATCCAGGATTCCTTCTGGATCACCCCCAAAATTTAATCACTTGTAGCTTATGCCATGCCCGACATACCCTCAAAATTTCAGAAAGATCCGTCCATAACTTTTTGAGTTATCTTGTACACACACACACAGACAAAAACCGGCAAAAACATAACCTCCTTGGCGGAGGTAATTAATGATCCAGTGGCGCAATGGTAGCATAGCAGACGTATCAGATTAAGACGTTGTGATATAATGGTAGGCCAGGCAGGGTATCAAACTTATGATTGGTCCATCTCTCCACGACAGGTAAATCGACTACCAGCCTGTCTCGCTGGGGTTAAAGTGGGGTGCATTTACCTGTGCTGGCTGAGAGGTAACATTGTGTGATCCCCATGTCTTGTGCCACATCGCGTGTCTAAAAATGTACGTACTTGTGACTTTTTCGTATTTATTACTGCTTGACTGACTGTCGGCGCAATTGTTGTATCAGCTGATTTTGTAGCCTTTGACTGCATTCAGTGGCATATTCAGGGAACCACATGGTGCAACGACACTTGATGAAAGTGTAAAAATTTATTACAAGTGACTCTTATCAAAAGTTGTAAAAAGTGGGCAAATTTACCACTTTTGCTGAACATACACAACCCAAAAGTGTTGCATGAATTATAACGAATTCTAAAAATTTTACATTTTTCCAGTTTTCACATTTTCCCAGAGACGTAGTCATTAAGGCTAAGATGTTGGTCTTGAAACGCCCCAAGAATAAAAAGATCTTGATCTTGACAATAATTGAGAATTTCTAGACTTTCTGCTAGCAAAAAACTATTTAATATTTGGGCAGCAGTTAGCTAGTTATGAAGTCGAATAATAATTATGTTATGAAGGCAACATCAATTGGCATTAAGGAGGAAGTTTTGCATACTTTGTCCCATCTAATCATTGACGAAAGTTCTTAATCAATGGGTGACATTAATACACTGAAACATTTGATTTTGATGACGCACTAAAAACTCTTGGTCTTGACAGAGAGTGAGTGAGTGAGTAGGGTTTAACGTCTCACCCGACACAGTACCGGTCATTTTGGGGATGGCCTTTGCAGGCAGAATGCACATAAACACATTATAATGGAACAAGCTAACAGCTTAGAATGAGCTGTCGCTGACAACAATAGAAATGAATGAATGAATGAATAAATAAACAAGATTGCAGGTTATAGATAGACTAGGTAGACTAAAACACATACGATGGTCCACGACGCGAGCGTTAAACGAACTCCGATGACAATTAAACAGACCCGTCAGACTCAAAGAGCTGATCAATCATTGCAGTGAGACAGGGCAAACCAAAAAAATAAGAAAAAATGCGACGAAAAATTTGCATTTTATTTCACACTTTACACTTAAACAGACTTTGCGCTTTTGCATTTCACAGTTATCACTTAGCTGCATGCATCATGATAGGCAGTATGAAAGCCAGTGAAGAATAATTTAGATTTGTCAGCGCTGTGTGCTAATTGTGTCTTGTGACCGGATATGATAACAGAGATGGTAGATGTCTGTAAACAATGTCATGACAGCTGCAGCATCAGTGCATCGACTAGGGTGCGTCGAGAGCAATTGCCAATAAAAAGCGACAGTTAAGCCTGGGGCATTAGCCACACCGCTGCATCGGTCGGTCACTTCGCTCTGAAAACTAACGTTTAAGGGCACAATAAAAATTAAAATGCTATAGAATTAAATATGCTTACTGAACTGAACGTTAAACCCTACTCACTCACTCACTCAGCGTGACGCCATGAGCTAACCAATACAAAACGCAGCAGCAGCAGCAGCACGTCAGCCAGTCAGCAGCAAGCAGCAAAGAGCTCGGTTGATCCTTGCTTGGTTTAGTCTAAGTGGCGATGAGGGGTGGCAGGTAAAGTCGGACGGAATGGCAACGTTGCTGCAAACAGCTGTAGCAGCACAACCGCAGTATCTGTCCACACTGGCATCGCATGCCAATATTGCTGCTCAGATATGGCCAGACAAAGAACAGATACACACACATACACACACACACAGACACACGCTTTCTGTTAAGATTTGTGCGAGTTTAAAGAGCTGTATCAGCGACAGCTCAACAGTAAGTTTCACCTTTACAATTAAGAAACAGAAAGTTTAACCTTTACAGAAACACAAAACACAAAAATGAGCTAAACCTAACTCCATTATATGTGTGCATGTATAATTAACAATAATGGTAGTTCTAATAATCTTCCCTGTTATCCTCCAGACAGATATCAATCTTATAATGCTGTCTACTGGAGGACAAGGGGTCTTGGTCTTTAAAAAAGGTCTTGTTTATAGCATAAATCACTGCAGTTTTCCAGCGCAATTTATAATTCATGTATCACGTGATATCGTTAGAGTTGTAAACGTACCTATGAGTGAAAAAGAAGACGTCCAACTGAACTTGTCCAGTAGAACTGAACCGATGCTTCCCGTCAACAACATTCTACATATCAAATGCACAATTAGTTCAACTGATCAATGGCAGCTTATCATAACAATCTCGCTCCACTCAAGCGTGATGACCAAAACATGCATGACTCAAGTCTGTGCACAGCACCCAACCCAGTCTCAGGAAGAACAGCGACCGTAATCACAGTCATGACATAAGTACGTTCAACACGATCAGTGTCGATCTGCTGTGTATTATGCCTCGTTACAATTGACCGTGCTGAAACATATACTTATTATCATGCTAAGTACTCATATTATGACCTACCAGTACCTCATCTTCATGGAACCACCTGCCAGATGATGTGTTCATCTTCCGCCAGCATCTCAAAACTCATCTCTTCACAAAATATTTCCTGATTATTTCCTAGACTAACTATCTCTCTCTCTAGTGGACCTAGCAGTAGTTTGCATTAATTAGGCTGCTTTAAAAATCCCTGATTGATTGTCTTGACGTCTCGATCTCAAGACATTCTCAAGGTGTAGTAATGTTTCGGCCTTGTCTGAGCCTCAGAACTGTGCATCTTGGGTCTCATCTCAGTCTCAACTCAGACAAAATGCTCAACATTTCTGGCCTCATCTTGGTCTCAGGACTGTGCTGCTCGGGTCTCGTCTAAGACAAAGTGTTAACGTTGTTGTTGTTGTTGTAGCCCACAGATCCTCTCCTTTTGTTAGTTGTCGTCGAGCTTGAGAATATCAGCCACCGCATCTGGATCGTCGCATAGATCTTGAGTTGTCAGTTGTGTCGGGCATGCAGGGCACTGGAACAAATGTTCAACGGAGTGTGGTGCCACTCCACAGTCCGGGCAAACATCCGTCACGCCTGCAGTGATGCGGGCCTTGTAAGAGTTGAGGAGCTGGCAGTGACCCAAACGTAACTGAGCAAGAGTAGTGCAAACGAATTTAGAAAGGTAGCATTCAAATGACGATAATTCAGGCAGAGTAGTTCCAAGGACTCTGTCTGGTACAAAGTTTGACTGTGCTTCTACAACTGCTTGGCTGTGAAGAGTGCATAAAGCAGAACTGTATTGCTCAACTTCAGAGATGCTGTCATCAAGGAGTGGTCCAACGTCCTGATCAAATTTACTTAGCGTGCCCTTCACATTTCTAGCTGGGGCTGGCTGAGATGTTAAATGGTGGCTGGGATGGTGTGACTGATAACAGGATAACCAACATTGTTTAGCTAGTAATTCAGAATGTGATTTGACTGGAAGTATATTAGTCTCCTGGTGTAAGTGGTCCAAATGTGCCATGTTGCGATTCGCAAAGCCTCATTTTGAGCAGTCTGGAGACAATTCCATGATGACTCGTTAATTACTGGTGCCCATACAGGTGCAGCATAGTCGATCACAGATCAACCAATAGCTTGATATGTGAGAATAATGGTCTCCTTCTGTTGTCCCCATGTTGTGCCTGTTAAGGTTTTAAGGATGTTGTTACTAGTTCTAACCTTCATTAATAATAATAATAATAATAAGTGAACATTTATATAGCGCACTATCATTTCGAAGAAATCTCTAG
>Ga0209671_1003162_pt1 | contig 15642 bp, 7 predicted proteins | sample WorMetHERISLAND2_2_FD_187401 | JGI IMG/M metagenome (GOLD analysis project Ga0209671, IMG submission 187401) | Marine gutless worms symbiont microbial communities from Max Planck institute for Marine Microbiology, Germany - Olavius geniculatus... | ecosystem: Host-associated > Annelida >...
CTCTTTACCCTCCCCCCTAATTTCCCCCAATCGGACTTAGGGCGCCGGGCGGACTCACGTTGGGCTTTGCCCGAAATTTCTAGTTGAGTTATTTGATTAAGGCAGCACTAATAATCCTAATGCTATTACATTTGACTTAAGACTCGAGGAAATCCCAAAAACCATCAACTGAGAGCATTTCTAAACAAGTTACTCATGCAAAACTCACATGATGCACGATAGCAGCGCTGCAGCAGTCCTGACACCTTGACAATCAGTGTACAACAATGAAATAACAATGCGTCTTGAAAGACTTTTGAAGACTCCTTGAATTTAAAAGGTCGAAACATGGATTGTTAAAAATGTATGTTCTATGCTGAAAACTTCATACACAGGCTGTTCAGGTCTATCTCCAGTCATTTCGGCGCAATTCACTCTTAAAATGTGTTTCCCGGCCCGAAATCATGAAAAATTCACTAAAATCCCCTATTTTTGGGGTTAAAGGTCATTCAAGGTCATCGATGTTGACACCCCTAAGAAGCTAGTCACTAATGCTTGCTATGATGAGCCGAATGCCTGTGCCCATCTGCAACCGTTTTCACGCTAGACGAGCCGATATCAGTAAATAATCACTTTTTAGAGGAATACCGCTATTTGACGCCTGTGTACACAGGCCTCCTTGAACCTAGAGCGTCGGTACTTAAAACTGCTCAAATCTGCGTTAAATGCTGAAAATTTCATATGCAGGTTGTCTTGGTTCATTTTCAGGCATTTCATCACAATTCACTCTTGAAATGGGCGCTAAAAACCCCTGCTTGGGGAGTTTAAGGTCGTTCAAGGTCATCGATGTTGATAAATCTAAAAAGCCTGTCACCAGTGCTTGTTATGACAAACAGCATGTTATGACAAACATCTATCTGCAACCGTTTTCAATCGTTTTGCCAACAATGGCAAAATAATGTCTTTTAAAGGAGTACCCCTATTTGACACCCTTATTGAAGGGGAAACCTCGCACCCTGGGACCCGAAATTTTGTCACGAAAAACTAGAGTCCTTGGAGTAGCCAACAGTGAAAATATCATGATCCTAGCTTGTACCGTTTTGATACAGATTCAGAGTGTGACAAACAGACGGACGCCCAGGCCATGGCTATGATGTGCAAAGCATTCTGCTATCACACGTAAAAATTGGTTTAATGTAACAATACCCAATACTCAATAAAACCCACTGTTGGGTTGTGCCTTTAGAAAATCCTAAGTCACAAACACTAACTAATTGAGTAAAGTTTTGTGACCCACTCGACACATTATGTCAACAATTTGCTAACTGTGCATTGTAATTTGATAAATCTATTTAGCTTATTAGCCACGGTTTCACTCTACAGCTTCATTTCAAAAAATTTAACAACTAATTTGAATCAAAGACTGCCAGCCAGATGCATGAGACTGGAGCAATAAAATGAATCAAATTACTGGTACAATCTTTACTTATTGATCTGTAGAGTGACATTTCAGTAATCACTTCTGCCTTCATCAGAAGGGTACCAAAATATCAACAAATGTAAGTAAAGCTGCAACTTGATGATGAATCCTGAAAATTTATTGTTTCAAACTCTGAGTCTATTAAAATTAAAGCCTGTACCCATCGGTGCAACAAGGCGCTGGAAACGTTCCGTCCTTGACCCTCTGTTGGTAGAACTCATCAACAGTCAGCGTCGGTATGCCCGGGTAGCCCAGACCAAACACGGCCTTCTGCAAGTCGTTCTTCGTTATTATGAATGAACACAGCTACAACATATACATGTAGCACTGCTGTACATTGTTTGAACAAATGAATAAATGTCTAACTAGAAGGCGCTTGTGAGAGTGCATATGTCTGCCAAGTAAAGTGATTTAAACATTACTACTACTACTACTACAAGAAAAGAGGAGGGGGGAAAAAGAGCCGCTTTGCTGCAGAGGCATGGAAAATTAACAGCCGGTGTTGCTGTTGGTGCAATGATGTCATTGCCATTATGAGTCATCATGTACACAGAAGGAACAATGGAATGATGGACAGAACAACCAATCTCTGAATCTCCTCCAATGTTCACTATGCTCACATTGGCGGAAATAACTAGGCATACAATTTAATCAGCCTCTCTGTTACATGACCAGATTCTACCATTCAACAGCAAACTCTCTTTTTTATGCTAATGATAACACTGCCTCAAACATAAAGTTGACAAAAAACTTGCCCTAACCTGATTTTCGCTAACCATTTCTATCTTTGGTTTATCTCTTCAAGTTCCCACAATTTCAACTCGTAATGTAACTAAGTAGCAAAGTTATCATTAAAATTCTGGCAACTTGTGCTTTCATCCTCTTGTTGCTTTGCTCAACATTTTTGTTTATATTGCTGGTATGTACTGAAACATTAAGTCATCTGTCAAGATCTGCACATCAACAAACAGAAAACTGCACAATCACACAATCTCAATTGTTATGATACTACTCTGCTGCAAACCAGGCACGAAAAGTAAACATTGTGAGATGATAAGAACAACAAAATCGTCAGATCAACCGAAAACAAGCTGAGTAAACAGAGTGCACCGGTTTGTCTGCTGCGTGTTTCTGAGGTTGTGGTTTCTCCGAGGAACCTTTCTCTTTCATCGTCGTCAGGTGCTGCAGGATGACAAGTTCAGCTGACAATCAACACAATCAATAACCCACTCGTTCACTCAAGTCAGTCATTCACACTCCACAATCTATAGGGTGACACGACACGTCATGAATGATTTTAAATGGCAAACTATGTTAAAAGTACGAAATAATTACTAAACTGCTATCGGCGTTTAGGGAAGTTTAACACAATATTGTGTGCAAAATATCACAGCCGTTTAATTTTGTTTGATTTATACGAGCCAACATAACGAAGTCACCCGAAAAGCAGTGACGTCACGCCAACCAGCACTGACTTAACTTGTGAAGAAATGTTTTCGCAGGATGGCGCTCGTGCGCACACATCAAAGGCTACAATCGCCTGGCTGAATGCAAATATTAAATTTTACATTCCGCCGGAAGACTCATTAACCGCCTTATTCAGCAGATATGTCTCGTTTAGAACGTTTAGAGCTATTGTGGCAACAGCTGTTTATGCCAACCAGAAGTTCAGTCATCGCAAGCATTAAAGCACAGTCTCCAAAACACATGGGGATCAATTTCTCTGTCAACACTTCAAAATCTTATCGGTTTGATGTCTAACAAACAGAAAACACTCATGAAGAACAAAGCAGACACCATTTCATACTAACAGTGGTGCAGTGGACATGGACAGCGACCTCGCTTGAAGTTAACGTTTATCAGTCCATTGTTATGTAATTTTAACGGTGGTGTTATTTAAACAAGAGGGTGCTGCCATTGAGGGGGTGCCCGCTATGGGGCCATCCTTGCAGTTGAGTACGTGCGTGCTGTTTTGAGGCTTTCTAGGTCTGTTTGTTCCTGCGGTAGAAAGTATAGGCCTAGTCACAGAAACACAATAAATACAGACTTATTTTTGAGCCCTATCGTGACAGCTGTCATTTAATTGCACCAATCATAACTTTTACAGACCAGTTACATTGTTGTAAGATTTCAATATCTTGGTAAATATCGTATCGAATTTGAAATTCTGATATTGACGTATCCCTAATAAATATCTATGTATTGTATTTGTGTATCTATGGTAAACACAAACAAACCACTACCATAGATGGAGTTCTAAAATGGTATTTCATTAGCCGCCGTGACCTTGACCTCTGACCCCTTGACCTTGAAATTGGTCCACGGGGTGCTGGTGTCCCAGGGACCCTTCCTACCAAGTTTGATATTCATAGGCCTTTTCGTTTTCCCTCTAGGTGGAGGCACGGGACAGACAGACGGACGGACAGGATCAACACATGATGGGGCCTCCTTCTAGGAAGGACGGCCCCATAATAAGTATTGTAAATGCTGTATAATAGCTACAACTCTGAAATTTTATACGAAAAATTGCACTAAATATACCTACAAGAAAACGTAAAATTATTGCTAGTTACTGTTAACAACAGGCTTATATTGGAAATCAAAATCGTTTATGACCTATCGTGTCACCCTATATCACTGCAAATCATCACAGCCTCAAACTCCGACTGCAGTCCACTCGACCTGGCATCTGAGGCACCCCCAAACTTTGAAAATTCCCGATGGATCTAAAACTCCATCCATTCCAAAAAAGTTTATGAAACTCCATTCATCATTTGTTCTACAGAATCTTGTTTCGCTCAGTTGTTTACTCAAACATACTGCTGCAAATTACGTCTGCTTTTATGACACTGGAAACTATTGAGGCAGCACTGCCAAAAAGTAGAGATGTGACGAACTTCGTATTCACATTCGACAACATGCGATTATTGACCACTTTTCAGCTATTTGATATTCGGCGAATAGTTGGTGGCACTTTTGTCAAATGCGAATATTTCATTTTATGCAACTTGACTGAATTTAACTAAACTTTAGATAGAGGACACTCACTGAAGAGAACACAGAACGCTCTAAATGTTTTATTTTCTTAATGGAACTTGATTGATTTAACTGAACTTTGCCTTAAATACTGTTTTTTTCTGACTGAACACTGAACAACTATATTGAATGTTTTTGCTTTATTCATATACAGGTGTAGTGAAGTTTCCTTGAGGCTGAATAACTATTCACATTCATATTCGTTATTCGACGAACAGTAAATTTTAATATTCGCATGCAACAAATGCGAATATTTTCCGGCTTTGTGACATCCCAGGCCAAAAGCATCAGCAATGGCAGCTATTGTGATATATGTTAAGTACTGTATCATGATATCTGTGTCTATCCATCACACTCTTACACCCTGCTAAAGCTGCCGAATGAAACGAGATGACAGGAACACACATATGGCCCATGTAACACTGCAAAGTAAATCTTAAAACTGCGTTAAAATTGTAACTGCATCAATTTATTAAAAACACAATTAATTCCTTAATGCATTCAGCACTACACTAACTGAACAGCTCAACTCGAAACCGAAGAAATGTAACACACTCATGTACATGTGTAGCATGTAACTTGTTAGGGTTGGTGTAAAATGTCAGATTTCTTCTGACCTTCCATTCCTTTAACAGTATTTGCTGATGTTAATAAAACTATTTTGATTTGATTTGATACACATGTAGCAGCTAACCTTCCATGCTGTCTAGACTCTCAAATGCATCTGATAACCACCTGTCTATCAGCATCATGTGATACTTCCTCTGAAAAAAAACATCACTTGATTGACAAGTCAATCGTCAATCAAACAACCCAAAAACACATATCACATGTCACAAGCAACTCAGATGAACATGATATAACCATACTTTAATAATTTAATATTTAATAACTAATAATTCAAAACATATTTCATTTGTCCGACAAAAATATGGTCCACAAACACATGGACAAGCTAATAGCTGAGCAAACTGTCGATGCAATGCTCAAATGAATGAAATAATGAGAAACAGAAAACGTCACACGATCGTTCAGACAAACAGAGAGACAAGCATTCGAAAAAACTGCCAGTGAGTAAGTATAACTACAGTAGAAAACTATAAAATACGTTCTGTGGAACGAGGTATCTGTCCCACTGCCAGTCTGCCATGCTATATAGCCCAGCAGCTGTGTATAAGAGGGGGGTAGGTGCAAACAGTGCGCAATTATCTTTTACGGGGACTGATTTATACCAATTTAAAATCTCCATTGGCTATAATGCAAAATTTTTCAACTTTTGAATGGTTGCTATGGCAACAGAGGTCGTTAGGGGGTAAATTTAAATGACACTGTTAGATTGCCTGACCCCAAAAATTGGGGGTAGATAAACACAGTGCACAATTATCTTTTACGGGGACTGAGTTATACGGCTTTGAAGTCCCCATAAGCCGTAATGCAAATTTTTCAAAATTGGGGTAAAATAGAGAAATTAGTTATCAGATTTTTATCTCAAACAAACTCGATCTTACTTTTTCGGGCCCAGAATCACTATGCAAAATTTCATCAAAATCGAATCAAAATTGCGGCTGTAGGAGTGTTTACAAACAGAATGATAAAATGACAGTGCGACAGAAGTGATTTTATAGTCTATCCCATGCTATGTATGCTATAGCAATGGGACAGATAAAAACAGACAATGACACAGGCTGATAAACTTCGTCACCATTAAACGTCAAGTTAATATGCCTGTCAAGCAAGACTGAAATTAATTAAAGAGTAAGACCCAAACTCCACTAGGGCTTTATTCGTTTTTGTTAACTTTGTTGTGCTGCATATGTTGCACAATAAATCGAAGCAAGTGAAGCTTGGGCGACGAACAGTGTGTGCATGCTATGACTGATCTGAGTACCACGACAGATAAATACAACAGGAATTGTGGCTTGAGAGAGGTCTGCAGGTCGTGGACTGAATATAATGACAGTGGATACAGATGACATCTGTAAACATAATCGCCCGACGACTGGGCTGCAGCATTATTGATAAGATAATACGTGCAATCGACCACTGCCAATGTTTTTAATGCTTAGGCCTCTATCTCAGATTCTCGGTCATCAATCGTAGCATGCCAGGACGAACGTAACTGATGTGCATACTGGCAGCTGTAGCAGCGCCTGTCCTATAAGCCTACAAGTTTGCTCAGGCTGCCTTTCATTGTGGGTGAGTTTATTGTTGAAAGCAAACACTGCAACAGTAACATGGCGATCTATGCCAGTCTTTCTCATGCCCAGTATGCGTTTAAATGCCAGAGAAATATACGTAGATTTCAGCTTACTGTCTCATGCTTGTTGTGCCTGTATTATGAAACTGCATGTAGGCCTACTCAAACTCCACTCTATAGCTAACCCAGTAGTCCATAAGTCTGTCATCGCCACTATTAAGCCTTTGTACACCACACCTACCGCATTTGGTTTCATGCTGCTTGTAGTAGCCTATTTTGTCTCCTTTTAAACCATGGCCGATGGTCGTGCACCGCGATATAGGTTTATGCATCATTAAACCACACTTAGCTTACACTGGTACTGGTAATGCACAGAGAAGCAGCAGACGAGGCAGCAAGCGGCAGTCTGTACCACCCTGCCGTGTGATGCTGGGATTTCCCGCCACCACACAGCTGCAGCAGCAGCAGCAGCAGCACTGATGCTGCTGCAGTAGCTATGCCAGCTTTTCCAATCGACCCAATGCATTGCGGTGTCCGTGGACAGAAACACACACAGACAGACAGACATACATGCACCTAGAGACTTAGCTGCTTGGTTTTAAAGACTGCCATAGCGCTAGGGCACCAACAGTCAATAATCCAGCTGATATTTGTCTCTGAGTTACAGATAGTGCTAATGATAATGCAGACTGTAACAGCTGTGGCACCAGACTTATGGTGCAAAAAACTAGAATCCTGTACAAGACTGTGAACAGAATCAGTGCCAAAAAATATAATCAACTGTAAGCAAACAAATACATAATTGAAAAGTTTGCTGAGTAATGTATCAGATAAACCCCCTTAAAATAAAACCATTATAAAAACATCATAAAAAGTCAGCCAATAAAATAATTACCAGACATGAATGCATGACAATAAAAAATAACACACATTCAACATAACCTGCATAGAGCTACAGAAAGCTCGATGAATTCTTCACACTAAAATCATGCTCCCCTCAATAACTTTCACCAAAGTCCACTGTGATATGTAAATGCTTACAGTAATTTCATCATCGGCTTGATCTTTTGTTGCCTGCAGCCGAAGTTCATTGAGAGATTCTTCAAGTTGTTTCCTACGTCGAAACCTTGCTATCTTCTCTTGTCTCCGTTGGCCTTGCTGTTTAATGTCACCAGTGACCTGTGACCTACATATAACCTCAGCTCATTACCGCAACTTTTAACAACAACTGCAGGAACAGCAACCAATGCCAAAGTAATCAGACACTAAGCATGTTTATTTTGGGTGAATGTGAAATCACATGGTTAAAAAAACTTAAATATAAGTTTAAATGCTTGCACAGCAACAGAGCATCACCTACCATATGCAATCACACATCAATCTGATTCTAGTTTTTCATGCCACTAAATGGCACTAATGACAAAATAATTCACTATATTTAAAGTTTCTAAGTTTATGAGTACAGAGTCAGTATTTTTGTAGTCACTCTAAATTATAAAATAAGTCATCTGTTTCATTTTTGCCTCCCATGATGACAACTACTCACCCTCAAAAATACATCAAAAACCAAATAAAAACCCTCAAACCCACCAAATAGACCCAGACTTGCAAGCCCTGCTTATATCTTCTCTTTTGCAAGCTTCTGCTATGTATTTCAACCATAAAATAAATAATCATAATCTAATAACTCACCTGTCACTGTGAACAGTGGTTTGTGAACCATTCTGGTCTATGTCTGATGGACTATTATGTGGCTTTGGAACCTCAGCGTCTGTTAGACTGTAAAGTTTACACAGCCGAATGAAGTCTATCAGGTATATCTATGCAAACCACCACAAAAACGAGACATATCCGAGTAAGTAAATGTATTTTAGTTTTTATGCATGACAGCAGAATGCTTCACGCATATTAGCCATGGCCTAGGCATCCATCTGTCTGACAAACTGCTGTATTGTGTCAAAACAGTGTAAGCTAGGATCACGAAATCTCCACTGTGGGCTGCCCCAAGGTCTCGTTTTTTTGTGACAAAATTTTGTGCCCCTGTGTGAGAGGGTTCCCCTCGAATGAGGGCATTAAACAAGAGTACCCCCTAAAAAGATGTTACTTTGCCACTATTGGCTTGTCTAGTGTGAAAACAGTTGCAGATAGGTACAGACATGCTGCTGATCATAACAAGCTCTGGTGACAAGCTCTTTAGATTTATCAACATCAATGACCTTGAACGACCTTGAACCCCAAAAAGAGGGGTTCTGGCAAATTTATCACAATTTTTGGCTGCAGCACATATTTCAAGAGTGAATTGTGACGAAATGGCTGGAGATAGACCAAGACAACCTGCATAAAAAATGTTCAGCATTTAACATAGATTTTAGCAGTCCAAGTCCCAACTCCCTAGGTTCAATTACAACAGCATCAGCAATGTCTGATTCACAATGACTGATAGTCAAAATGTTGACAGTTGACTGACTGACTGCGACACAATGACATAGACCAAATGCATGATTTACAGCACATCTTGGATAGATTTTACAATTTCTTCTAAAACAATAAAAAATTCTCATGACAAATTTATGATAATCTCGAGATCAATCACACAGAATTGTAAGTCCTGCTGTTATAACATCTTTAATAAAAGGATTTATGATGAGTTGATGACCGTAAGAAAAATCTAATGACATTTAGTAATTAAGCCACTGCTGGTTACCTGTGATTTCTGTACAACGTCGAGTCGGTCCAGTTTTGTGTTTTTGTTTGTAAAATAGCCCAGCAATGCAGGCAGCAGCATATATCTACAACCGAACATTGACAACTAAGCCTCTCAGTAATGATGTAAAAGAAGCCAACTGCAAAATCGACTTCCACATGACTTAATGGAAATCACATCTCCTGCATCAATTAGAAAATTAGGATAAAACTACTTATTTCACAGGATGCGGCAAAAAAGTAATCCCCTGTTGTATTATGCAAAATTTTAATCAACCACAATATAATTTGCTGATGGAACTTTGTAATTTTTCACTGTTTTTGCTGAGCAAGAAAAGTGAGTGAGATTTACCTGTGAACGAGCAATAGTCCCCAAAACCGTTTGCTGAAACCTTAATGGCTGGTCTGAAGCCTTTACAGCTGGCAGAGCGGTATAAACTGCTAAGCTGTTCAGCTAGCAGTGGTCCAGACCCCCAAGCCTTAGTGGCTGGTTTAGCGATCCAGACCGCTAAGTCATCTCTCACCGGTAGTAATTTTTGAGACCCAAAAGCAACAACATATGATGGATAAACTGTCGTTTTTGCATGGAGTCTATTAGTAAAGCCTATTAGTGATGTAAAACTAATATTCACTCACTGACTGTCACCACTGCCACTGTGACAACTGACGAAAACACACACACTGGCAACACTGCTTGCAACAGTGTGAGCACAACACATTGTTTGACTTTTTTCTTTCTAAACCATTAAAACCGCTAGCTTATTGGGTGGGGGCGGCATGGAACCTTAGTGGTCCAAGACCGTTAACTTAACAGTTGGTTACGGTTCAAGGCCTTAATGGCAGCAGTGGCAATGAATGCGGCGGTTCCAGAGACTAGAAAGTGAGAAAACAGTTGGTGCATTGCTTACAGGTCTAATAACATCGTTAGTAACCAGAAAGTGCTCCGAGAGTGACAATGATGGTAACAAAAAAAACAAACGACAATAACATTAACATCTGTCCACAGTAATTACACAACCAGATAAATATACATAACACACTATTTGTGATAAAATCTATAATTCTAAGTATTTTACATATTTTGTTATATTACAATTTTTAACCACATCTGAAGTCTGAACTGTATATTAACCATTACAAAATGGCATTTAAATAACATATGACATACTATTTGGATTAACAATTAATCACTTAACGACTAACTGATTATATATAATACTATAATTCATATTTTTCATAATTACATTTTTCAATGAACAACAACAGACAGAGATGTTTAGCCGACAAGTGTAAGATTACACTACATTACAGCTAGATAGAGCAGTTTTCAACTGAAACCTGAGATCACTCGTTGCAACTTCTTCTAAGTCTTCATTACTTGAGAACAAACTCAGTTCATTTACCATGCGAACAGCTTTCTCTGATTCATCAACTGCTCTCTGCACCACGTCCTGTAAATGAAACCAGCCAACAAATTAAGTACCATGTGTGTTATTCACAAAGACACATGACGTATTTATTAGTTCAATTTACATCCGAAATACCTGCAAATGGTTTGGGTCCACTACAGCGAAGAGCCGCCATATTGTGTCAGTGTGAGACACGGCGGCTTTCACTATGGCGACATCCGCGACAGACGACCTCGGCCGTAGCTTCACAGATTGCCAGTCGATCAACTAGCTCCTCAGGTCTAAGTAGACCATCACGGGCAGCCGTTGGCAATTTTTGTAGGCACATGGACCGCCATTGAACTTATTACCTATACTGTACACTAATTTATGGTGTGCATTATTGTCACATCAATCTTTCAAAAATGCTAATCCTAACCCGACCACTAACCCTAAAACTAACCTTAACCCTAACCCTTATCTTTGTAAGCAAAAACCGTAATTTTAACATTAAGCACAAAATCGTACTGTATTACAAGTAAAATTGTCGCCCCCCTGGTGAATGTGAATGTTGCGTAATGATTCGTTTGTCCATATTGTACACTAATTTATGGTGTGCATTTTTGTCACATAAATCTTTGAAGAATGCTAACCCTAACCCGATCCCTAACCCTAAACCCAAACCCTAAGCCTAATGTTAATCATAACTGGAGGCGAAAACCATAATTTTAATATTAAGCACAAAATCGTACTAAATTACATGTGAAATTCTCGCCCCCTGGTGAATGTGAATGTAAAATGCAAGACACGTCTGTCGACGTGAATTTTAATCCAAACTTTGCTATGGCGGTCCTTTGCTATGGCGGCCCTTCGCTATGGTGACCCTTCGCTATGGCGGCCCCTCGCTATGGTGGACCTTCGCCATAGTGGCCCATTACCCCTGCAAATATAGCTACAGGTAAAAAGCGGATTGCGGATGTGCGGATATGTGGATGTTGCAACAAATAAGGCTGTGACTGAGCTGCAATTTATTAGTTTATTCATATCCTAATCCTATTTCTAACCTTAATCCTATCCCTAACCCTAATCCTAACCCTAATCTTAACCCTATCCCTAATACTAGCCCTAGCTCCCTAGCTATGCTGTGACATCCGCAAATCCGTACATCTGTCAGTCCGCTTTTTACTATCGTCCTGCAAAAATAAATGAAATTTACCGAATGGATAACCAATCGATGAATAACTGGACAAAAACCTGAACCGCGTCCGAGTTGCTTGGTTCCGCAGAATTCTCAAGCTTTTCATGCATCGCCCATATTTCGTTGAACAAGTGAGGCAGGTTTCCCCTTTCTTCAATCTCATCAGCCATGTTAATTTTATCGTTATACGTACTACGTTCTAAGTCTAACTTTCAATCACTTCAGTCAATCGTATTGTTTACATAGATAAGTCAACAAAACTGTCATTAATTTTTGTTCTATGGCAAAACGTAACGGAGCGGTAACCGAGTGCCGTAATAGTTTGACAAAAAGCCTAGCTCTCGCGAGGAAAAACGCGCTACAGCCTATACAGTTTTTTTGTGGTACTGACCTTAAAGGTCATCTAAAATCAATGTTTTTGTTTTACCTGAAAGGACATATGCGATTTCCTATTATCATTGATCAATAGCAACCTTGGCCTTATTTCACCGTTTCCAAGATATGGGCAATTTTCGGTAAAAAACGCACATTTTTACTTCTCTTCATTTAACTCCTTTCCTTGCACTGCGTCGCCAAATTTTGTACGCAACGAGCCTCGGCAAAGAGCTAATTATGCTGCAAATTCTGTATGATTTCTACTTTCTCATGTGTGCATATATTGTGGCTAAACCGTACGTCGTTTTTAAAGTTTTTTTCTACTATCAAACGTGGTCCTTTTGCTACAAAATTTCCTACACATAGTATCACACACAACGCAAACAAATGTTGCAAATGTTGTTATTGTATGATTTTTACGCGCGAAAGCAGAATGCTTCGCACGTCTTTGCCATCGTCTGGGCGTCCGTCCGTCTGTCCGTCTGTCCGTCTGTCTGTCTGTCTGTCACACTCGTGAGCTGTATCAAAACGGTGCAAGCTCGGATCACGAAATCTTCACTGTGGACTGCCCCAAGGTCTCTAGTTTATCGTGACAAAATTTCGTGCCACTGGGTGCAGGGGTTCCCCTCGAACGAGGGCGTCGAAGAGGGGTACCCCCATAAAAAAGACGTCATTTTGCAGTTATTGACTCGAATAATGTGAAAACGGTTGCAGATAGGTGCATACATGCTGCTTATCATAACAAGCACTGGTGACAGGCTTTTTGGATTTATCAACATCGATGACCTTGAACGACCTTGAACCTCTCAAAAAGAGGTTTTTAGTGAATTTTTCGCAATTTTTGGATGCAGCGCACATTTCAACACTGAATTGCGACGAAATGGCTGAAGATAGACCAAGACAACCTGCATATGAAATTTCCAGCATTCAACGTAGATTTTAGCTGTTTAAGTCCCGACCCCCTAGGTTCAAGGAGGCCGGCGCAGGCGGGCGTCAAAAACAGCTACCCCCTAAAAAGTGGATATTTTAGCGCAATTATCTCGTGTAGCGTGAACACGGTTGCAGGTAGGTACATACATGCTGCTTATCATAACAAGCACTGATGACAGGCTTTTTTTAGATTTATTAACATCGATGACCTTGAACGACCTTGAACCCCTCAAAAAGGGGTTTTTAGTGAATTTTTTTGCACAATTTTGCGCTGCGACACGCATTTCAAGAGTCAATTGCGCCAAAAATGGCTGGAGATAGACCAAGACAACCTGCGTATGAAATTTTCAGCATGGAATGTAGATTTTAGCAGTCCAAGTCCGGACCCTCTAGATTCAAGCAGGCTTGCGCACGTGGGTGTCAACAAGAGGTACCCCTGTCAAAAGTGGTTATTTATACTCTGTTGGCTTGTCTAGCGTGTAAATGGTTGCAGATAGGCACAGCCATGCTGCTTATCATAACAAGCACTGATGAGGAGCTTCTTACGAATGTCAACATCAATAACCTTGAATGACCTTAAACCCTAAAAATATTGATTTAACGTGTTTTTTGGCGATTTTTGGCTCCAAAAGAGTGAATTACGACGAAATGGATGGAGATAGACTAAGATTATCTGCGAACAGGAACTGCTATAGGCTTTCGCGCGTTTCGTGAGCTTTGCTCAAATTTCTTGTAATAATTTTTTACCAATGGACTCTGTAAAAAATTTGCTACTCAGGGGCATGCTTATAGGCTAATTGTTACATGTCCTTGTAGTCTTAGGACTTAACGCCAGGCAAAAGTTAATTCGTCCTTCATCATCATCATTAAGATGCACGTACCACACTTATTGTGTCGCTACACTATCTTGTAAAATATAAATAGGCCTATCCAGTATACCAAATTTCTTCCAGAGTCTTCCACTGGTAAAAAATATTGTGAAAATTGGTCAATATTTAGCGAAGATATGCAAAAAGTACAATAGCTTACTTTTTTGGCCCACCCTGTAGAATAATAGGCCTTTCTCGTTTATACGATCGAGCAAAGCAATAGACGTGACCCCCTTTTAGGGGCGTAGGCCTATTTCACGTTTTTAACGTTTTTTTTCAATTTTTTTTCGGAATGTTTTTACATCTGTGGTGTTTGAGGTGACTGGCGACAAATGGGGTCTATGTTCTTAATACGTTACGAAAATTCATCGAAAACAACCTTTATAATCGTGTCGCTGCGGCAGACAGTAAAGCAATCATAGATGTGTCACAGTGGAAGTTGATAGGACCTCTCGTCTCAGTTCATCAACTTGTTTTGTTCTTTTCAACGATTACTTACTGTTCGCCGCAGCGACGCCTGACGGACAGTCGTTCCAAAGAAGGCAGCAGTGATTGCCGATACGTCAACAAGTATTTAATTAAAGGTTATTTTTCGACGAATTCACATAGTTTACTAAGTTATCGTTTCAAAATAGTAAGCCTATTTAAGGGTCTATGTTCTGTTCTATCTATTCCTGGTGCAGATGACAAAGCGAATCATAGAAGCGCTCTGCAACGTTCAGAACATGACGTCACTGGACGCCAAACTGACCTACATCAGAGCATGGCAGCGGCTGCCGGCCAGCGGCACCGCTTACTTTGTCGTCACATTCAAAGGCAGCAAGAAAAAGGTACAACATGCAATATTACTTCCAGTGGCTTCTATCTTTATACCCGGTGGTCGCAGCTTGCGTCCAGGGGAGGGGAAATTTTGTTAAGGGTGTAAATTAAAACGTTTCCTCTATATTTTACTAAGCAATCTAGAAATCTGGAATCGAAATCGGGCGCAATTTCTTCCTCGCACTTTTGAGTTTAAGTTCCTCCCATTTTTGGACTTAAGTCCCCTTTTTGGGCTTTTTTCCCTCTCTAGGGGAAGTTTAGTTAGAGGTGTAGATTGCCGAGTGAAAAATAGGGGGAAAGTTTTGATCTATATCCTCAACTTCCCCCTGTGTTTACTTTCCCTTAATTTTAATCTACATCTAACGTGCAAGCGCTATATTACGCTGTTTTGTGTCAAGAGATGTTGAATTACTTGTAAAAACTTTTATTGTGTGTGTTCGACCGTTAGTGGAGTATAATTCAGTTGTGTGGTCCCCAAGTAACATACAAGACATTGTGCGTGTAGAGCAAGTTCAACGGAAATTTACTAAGGCATTACCAGGATTTAAAACACTGTCATACGTTTCCAGGCTGAACAAACTTGGTCTTTTAAGCTTGGAACAACGACGTCTACACAGCGACCTGATAATGTGTTATAAAATTATCTTTGGAATTGTTGGTGTATGTAA
>Ga0209671_1003166_pt1 | contig 15638 bp, 14 predicted proteins | sample WorMetHERISLAND2_2_FD_187401 | JGI IMG/M metagenome (GOLD analysis project Ga0209671, IMG submission 187401) | Marine gutless worms symbiont microbial communities from Max Planck institute for Marine Microbiology, Germany - Olavius geniculatus... | ecosystem: Host-associated > Annelida >...
TGAAAATTTACATGCTCAAGTTAATAAAACCCATGAGTAATTATTCGTATAAATTTTTTTCCCTACGCCCTACCCGTTAGCTCCAATACATCCGTTACAGACGACAGACGGACGGACAGACAGAGGGACGACAACTCATGCCAATAGCTTGACCTTTACCAAAGTACGGTCAGCTAAATATTGAAAAATGGAACTGTGCTAGATTATCAAAACTTAACGCCGATAGAGATGGTGGTTCTGTCGGAAGAAGTACGGTGTATGGTGTATTTGAATCGTCGAGTCATTGCCCATCACCATTTGGTCGCCTCATCGAGCAGCGCCTAGGGCAAATGTTCCTTCCATTCCTGCGGACTCGCTGCTCGGTTGAGGCACCGACAAGCTGACTGCTCTGGGTGGGCTAGTTAGGCCGTGTCTGCGGGTCTGTGGTTCTTGTGCGACGTACCAGCGTCATCTCAGCCATTAGACGGCTCCAAGTGCTGGTCGTCGGTCGTCGTCGTCGTCGTCGCGAGGATGAAATAAATCAACGTAATTATAGCACAGCTCGGCGGCCTATAGCTACGATACAGACTGGTAATGCGAGCACAATTAGTTACGCCCCCCGAAATGACGAACGACCGAAATTAATGCGCTTCCATTAGGAGCATCGCTGCAGCACTCGCGCTGTCGATGTCGCAACTCGCAGCCTAGCTGTTCGGCGACACATTTATTCGTAAGAACTCAAAATTGCACTGCAACTGCATGCACTCGGAAACCTCTTTAGTACGAATGTAACCATCTCAGTAGCAGTTATAGCACTGCTGGAGTGGGTAAGCGAGTACGCCATATACCACTTTAGACAGTGTTGTGACTGTAACCATGCTCAGATTGCATAGACTTTACGCCGTCGTTTGCTTTGTGACACACGACTGTAGCCAAAAGTTGTGAAAACTGTAGCAGTGCAAGCCGAGTGTGGTTTAAAGATAGAGAATAACACTTTGCAGTGTAAAAGCACGGAAAAAACGGAGTAAAAATTAGCGACGTGCTTGACAGCTGCAATGTAAAGCCACAGCGGTATTCCGCGCGGCTTCTGTCAACACCATTAGTCAATGTGTAGACAGCAAACGAACAGACAGCGGACAGAGAATCTGGCAGCCACAGACACGCTGCCTGAATTTAATGGACCTATAGCTTATAGTTAGCAAGCCAATAAAAGTAAGCGAACGCATCGATGATCATTATGCAGTTCGGTGTACCAAAGCAGAACACTTTGTTTGAATGTGCGTGTGTATTGTGTTTGTGCGTGCAGAAAGTTCGATGTCAAAAACAAGTAATTATTCATCATACGCGAAGGATCGCTTTCCCTACGGTGAGTTTTATTTTTGACAGCATATTAGTAACTGGTTGTGTGTTTTGAGCGCCAACGTCGGGTTTGAATGTCTGTGCGTTCGAACTTCGATCATGCATATACTGGAAATGCAACGGTAAATTGACGAGTTATTGAAATCGATCTACTCGTAGGCTTAATAAAAAATAACAAACAGAAACGATCAGATATCTCAGTCCTCCGCCGAGAATGATGTGCCACCTGCCGAATGCAAACGACTTAACAGTCGCATACTGCACGCAATATAGTTTATTATCTATTTTGTTCCGTTTCCAGTTAAATTCGTTTTGCTGTGTAATATGTTGTTATTAGTATTGTTGTGGGTAGCGAACCGGTGACACGGTAGCCTATTTATCTTCGCCGTGGCACTGGCCGCTCGTACTCGGCAGTCAAGGCGCGTTTCCGGTCGATCGTCGTAATAATGTAGATTTACAGCGCCTCGACACTCCATCAGCCCTTGTCTCCCGCCCTCTCTTGTTCAGCCGTCAACTGACCTCCGCAGGCGCCGCTGACTTCTGGTCATTTCTGTGGGGGCGACGTCGCATTTTTTTCTCATATCATCTCTTCTCTCGCTTTAACTTTCTTTTTTTTCTTTTACGTTTTATCTTGTCTTTGTTTTGTTTTTGTTTACTCTCTAAATTTAGGTACGATCTGGCTGCGGGATTTCGGAGATTGCGGTGAGCTTCTGCAGCCCAATAAAGAAACAAAATTGTCTTTGTAAAGTGATAAAAATGGCGCATCTTCAGTCTTTAGAATTACCAACAATTGTTCGGCGATCAGGAGGCCTATATTTCACTGCTGAGTCTGGGCGCTAAGGTTGAGATGCGAAGATTGACTCAGTGTATACGGTTGTAAAAAGCTTCAGGAATCAAACGCCTTACGAAGTTGATGCCTTTACTGGCCATTTATAACTCTCGTGTCCAGTCCGGGTCCGGCCCGTGTCCATCATCTGGGCACTGGGCTAGACTTGGCTCTACTACGCGGATGTCCGGAATGTTACGATGAACAGATTAATGCTATCGTATTTATCGCGGCGTCTTATTTACTACAGTTTGTTGTAATAATTCCAGCAAATCTGAACCGACTTAACGATGACTTTAGTACGTTAAAAACCGGAAAACGTTTTCGCGCACCGATAGTAAAGGTACCTTTTTAACTCTAAATGTATAGGAACGTGCCTGCACACGGAATTACCGGACGAAAAATAACGAGAACGGAAAGATAGAGTAGCGTGGCGTCTCACCGCGTCGCCGTTTCACAAATCGTCACCGTTCAAGACAGACGCTAACTCCCAGGTCAACAAATAATCGCGGCGGATCCACGGCCCGTGTTTGAACAGGGCGCTGGTTACGCGAGCGAGTAGACTAGAGGCCGGGCCGGGCAGGGGTAGTTGTCCAATGTCGCCGATTGGTTTTCCGTGTGACTGGTGCCGGCCGTCAGCGAGCGACACTGATAAATTTCATCATATTGCACGCTTGTCTGCCGCCCGCTGGACACAGTTCATCGATGTGACGACTGACCAAGCTGAATCGTAAAATGTACACTATACGCGGCAGTGTTTAGAATTTCAATGCTGAAGTGATAACAAGCTAGTGACTATACATGCTGCCGAGTTCTGACGATCTGCTGCAGTGCTGTGCTGCATAATACCCCGTTTACACGAGGAAGCATACATGAACCAAACATGAACCAAACATATTCAAAATACACGTGCACGACGGGTGCTCTAAGTTTGCTTCAGGTTTGTTTCCTGTTTGCTTCATCGTGTAAACGGAGTATAGGCATAACTGTGCATGTACTAACTCTCTTTTACCAGGTTCTACCAAGCAACAAATTCATGATTCTAATTAGGTCAGTATAGGCGTATCTAGAGATTCCAAATTGTTCTGTTAGTTTACCTGAGCATTATTTTATTCCACAGCGTTTCTTAACATTACTGACTTTCGTTTGTAAGTATTTACTGTGTTTTTCGTTTTTTCTTTAATTTTTTTGTCTCTGCTAGATTTTATTTCATTTCTACCTGAGTGTTTACGTATATTTTTGGAAGTTGTTAAAGATACAACCATCGTTTGCTTGAGTGATTCTGACAGTGGCCTTGAACTGGCGCTCAAGGTTACATTTAATGGTTTTACAATGCATCTTCTATTCCGTTGCAAGACTTTTCGCCAAACAGTGGCGGACGCCACTCTGCTTTTCATTTGACGTTGTTGCTGTTTGTATTAGTGCCTATTCTATTTTACAGGGTGGGCCAAAAAATCGGACCTGTTTGAGCGTTGATAACTCAGCGATGGTTACCCATGGAAAAGCCTGTGATATGTCAAAAGTTTTAAAATGTTGTAGACAAAAAGGGTCCAACTTGCATAGCAAATCATTTAAATATTCTTTGCCCAATTTGCATAAATTTTCATTACCCCTGAAATTAGGCATTTGCTTGCACTCCCATGTGCCCGAGTTTATCGAACTCAAAAACTCACTGCTGAAAAGTCCAGATTTAAATTCTGTGAATTATTCAGTGTGGGGTATTGCAACAGATGGCACGGCCACAAAATTTTAGTAACTGACCAGCAAAATCGTGTGCTAATCGAATGCTAGGCTCTGCTGATTCTGAACACATTGACTCCAGCGATCGATCAGCTGCCTAGAAGGACTGATGACGGTTATGAATGCAAAAACTGGCCAACTGCCTATGTCGAATTTCATCTAAACTCAACGTATGTGTTAATGATTGTTAATATGTCACTGTATGCTGAATGAAAATCAACTTAAATTCATGCGTTACTGTCAATTTAACCTGATTTTAGGGGTGGGCAGATTTGTGTAAATCAGGCAAATAATATTTAAATGCTGAGACATGCAAGTTGTACACTTCTTTTGTACACAATTTAGAAACTTTTGGCGTATTACGCGCCTTCCATTAATAAACATCGCTAAGTTATAAAAGCTCAAATATCCATGTTAAATCCATGTGTTACAGTCAAATCTGGCAGAATTTCGGGACTGACGAATATTTATGCAAATTAGGGAAAGAATCTTTAAATGCTTTACTATGCAAGTTTGTCGTTTATTTTTTACAGCATTCCGAAACTTTTGATGTATCACGCGTCTTTCTACCACTAACCATCGCTGAGTTATCAACGCTCAAACAGGTCCGGTTTTTTGGCCCACCCTGTATTAGTGAAAAATTTTATAATAGTTATAACCAATGCTGCTGATACTGATGGTAGGATTGCCGGTTGCTGTGGTTACCGGTCTGCTGGTTGGAGTGCTACTCGGAGTCGCTATGTTAGCTGTCGTCATCGCCTGCCTCAAACGGTTTGTGCCCGTATACGTATTGTTTTGATGATAGTCTTTATTTTGTTTTATCATGATTTGGAGTGTACTATGCGTATTTCGTGACTACGATCGACAATGTTTTTGCCTGGAAATGCGTGCTATAAACAGACCCTTTTTTCTCCTGCAATGACGCCACCGCGTGCATAATATTAACAGTGTGGCAAACGTTTTAAAATAGAGTAATTAGTCAACTTCGCGCACTGCTCAGTTGTGCAAAAAAGATCACGGATCGCACGTTAATACAGCACGTTGGTTGGCGAATAAAGATGTGTATTGGTTAAGACTCATTCATGAATGCTTGTCGTTTATTATCGATGCTTGTTTTTTTCACCGTTTTTCCGTGAAACTTATTTATTTGTGAATCGTTTATTTGCCTCTTCAATGACGACTTGCTGTAAAACTCATGTGTGCTGGTGGTGTGAATGCAGACGCAAGATTCCGACGGCGCTGCAATGTTCGAACGACTTCATCAATGGCACTCCGATGTTGTCCATGTCAGCTAGCAGCGCTTACGGCTCGGCTTCAGACAAGTCGGCGTCCTGTCGACGAGCAGGGCACCTTCACCCTGTCTCAGGGTTCCTACGCTTTGTCCCAGAGCTTCCAGACCCTCCCCGGAAGCTCCTAGACTCGTCCCGAGGGCACCATCACCCTGGAGGGGGTCTGGGAGCGGCTGGGAGTGCGGCGCTAGTGACGTGTCCCGAGTACGGCTACACTCACATCTGCGGCGGTCCGCCGGCGGCGCTGCTTACACGGTCCTGCAGTCACATTCATCGACGCCGATCCATCTCGTCACTGGACCCCTTGGACGCTGTGGACACGGACCCGGGAGCTAGGCCTGGTGCCGGGGCCGGCCCGTTCGAGCGGCCAGCGGGCTCGTGCGAGCGACCCGTCGGCCCGTACGAGCGGCCCGCCGGCGTGACCGTTGATCGGACTGGCTGTGGTCAGCCGTCGGCAGGGCTACTTCCACCGCCGCCACCACTGACTGCCTACTGCCATGACTTGGACCTAGTCTCGACCGCCAACGACGCTGCAGACGACTCGTCTTCGTTCAACTGGCCCAGTATCACCGCCTGATGCACGCTGCTGCCGGCGAACTAGTTTCACTTTCGGTATCGGCTGGGCATTTTCCGACGTCAGCGATCACCGGCGGAATAATTCGGATTACGTACAACAGTCCGCGTAGGCCCATATAGGGACGTGGCGGGCAGCCGAGTATGTAATTTACTTAGTTAACAGTCGACCTAACAGACAAGTGCACACAGACGATCAGTGGAAAGATTTGCAACTTGCGATTAAAATGGGCTACGTTCTGAATATGACGCTTGCTTACACAACAGTAGACATACAGAATTTTGGCTACGCGATTAATTGCCAATTTGTGCGAAAATACATACATATAGGATAGGTCTATGAAATTTCCGTAAAAACCGTTTTAATGTTCGAGTCACTCGAGCGAGAAACATTCATAAGAAGAAGTTATTCATCAGAAGAATACTTGTTCGAGTACAGCGTTGCATATGACCGATAAAAACATTAGACTAGTTTTTCGTGCATCCAACCGTGTAGGGGCCTAGCACACGGTCAAGTCCCACAAGTCAGCTTTGAAGACAGCTCCGCTCAACTCGACGTGCGACGTAGAATGTCATCAAAAAACGTTGTAAGTTGTAACTTTAGTCTAGCATGACTTCGACTCCCAGAAGACGTTGCCACGATCTATCAATCTGACAGATGTAATTAGACTTACATTTATAGGCATATGAGCACGTCTGCAGTATTTTGTTACTGGAACACCGCCTACTCACTCAGTCTCTGTCGTACAACTAAGACTGTCCGCATATTGTGCGAGACGGAACAATAACAAAAATAAAACATAATTCTTTTGTAGCTGTTCTGTTTCTGTTTTATTTTAGGGCCGTCTATATTTTGAAGCAGTTAATTGCTTTTAACGCCAGTAATTTTTAGATTATACGAGTATAGTTTGTCTTTGCCTTAAGTGCCATAAAACGGGCTAAAAGTGCTTACGGGGAAATGTCTTGCCCTGCGGCGAAAAAATGTTTAGTTATTAGTTAGCGGGAAAAATGTGTGTTTGGGGAAATCATTCCTAGAAATGTCAATTGCTCAACAGTTATATATGTTATAGCTGTTTTTATTATTTAGGCCTAAACATCAACACATTATTAGTAAGTTAGTTGTGTGTGTTAAGAATGTTTAAAACAGAAAAATGCACAAACGTTTAAAACTAAACGAAGACGTGCGCAGTTTCTGTTGCATTTTGCGAAAACTGAAAAGTCTGACAAATGTAGGCTTAGGCTAGTTGACATTCTCAGTTTTCTATGAAGTTTAAGTGAAGTTATACATGTAGGCGTATTGATTGACAAAAAATTAAACGAACGTCACTTTTATGCAAGGTAAAATAATATATTGAAACAAAAAGTCAAAAACTATTACAAAATTAATATAACATTTTTTTTCATTTTTTTGTTAAATAGTAGATAGTAAAAACAGTCGTATAATATCCCAAAGCTTACTAACAGTGCAACTTTAGAATCGGCATTTCTTTTGTTAGAACTTAGAGTTTGCGTGATCACGTTTAAAACCATAGTTTACAACGACGTTAATAAAAGCAAGCAGGTCTTTCATAAGCCTATAGGCCTAAAATAAGAAAAGTGTTCTACATGAGGTGCAATCAAGTGCATATAATGAGTGACCGTAATAGGCCTAAGCGTTGACGGAATTGTTTTCGAAGTACAAATGTAAATGTTTATTGCATAAGTAAACATGATGTTTTCTCTGGACTTCTGGCGCCCTAAATGTATATAAAAAGAGACGTTCGATGTAGCATTTGTCGCCACCAGACGACAACCAGGAAGCGTTACATCGATCTCAAGCCAGCAGCTGAGTGCTAAGGCAGGTGTATTGGATTCTATTCTACCCAGCAACAGCAGCAGCAGTAGGCGTCCACCTGTCTGGCCTTCCGCGTGTGGGCGCGTTGTCCGTGGTTACGTACCCCTCGACGCCATCTAGCCAGACGTGTTTACTATCTGACGAAGGTTTAGCAATGTGCATTATGCGCATTATGATTACCACAATGACCGCTTACGGCGCAAGAACAGGTAAACATAAAAAAGTTGTTTATTATATTACGCTGCATGATTTGTTACGATACATTACTTACGAAACCAGAATTTGGGGGAAAACTTGTTAGGCTTAACTGGCTTCTACAACAGACCCTGTAGATTGCGTTCGCATTCTTCGCGCAGCTCACGAAAGTTTAATTCGTGTACCTACTTATTTATTGCGACTAGTTTGTGTTGCCTCTGTGTAACTAGTTGATAAAGACTGCTAACAACGTAGCGAGGAAAAGTCGTAAAACAATGAAACAACTGACAAACAAGATCTTGGTCAGAGAAGCTGTAGCAGATGAAAAAGTCGTGCGAGTACATGTATGAAACCTATAATATTTGTCCACCGTACTTGACGAAATGTACACGAACAAGAAAGTACGATCAAATCCGGAAATTTGACCAAAATGTCTGCCAGAGTCAGACTTGCCTTTCTAAATATATTTGGAGTCGGAGCCGAAATACTGAACACCATCCGTAAATACTAGAAATTTGGGGCAAAGCCCAGCGTGAGACCGCCCAGCGCCCTATGTCCGATTGGGGGAAAATTAGGGGGAAAGGGGTGAAATTTCCCCGGCAGCAGTCACGTGGCTCGAACTCAAATGCATTAGCATACGCAGAATGCGCATTGTCGACTTAGGGTGGGTGAACATGAGCGCTTATAACTTTGTTGGTAGTGGACCGAAGTTCACAAGTTTTTTGTTCAACGCCGGAAAGATCGCTCTCGTTAACGCCGTCTACAGTTTGTCGTTATCTTCACCCGTTCCAGAGATATTTGCGCTCAAACTCAAAAGTTGTTGTAAATCACGCCGAATTTTGGACTTTTTTTGCCCTCCAAAATTTTAAGGGGGCGGTGCCTCCCAAACCTTGTACACAATTTATCATGCCTAAATAGTGACACGTCAAGTGCCAAAGTTTCGAAGTTATAAGCGCTCTTTTATTACATTTTAAGCCATTTTTTACCCCTTTCTGAAAAAAAAATTGTAAGGGGACCCTTGTCTTCGATGTAAGGTGCGCTTGTAAGATTTGGTCATTCTCTAGCGCGTGTAAAAATTTGGGGGCGCAGCACCCTTTAGGGGCCGAAATATTTTATTTCGAAAAAGTCGATTTGGGTGGGTACGATTTCACCTCTTAGTCTCCGTGATTGGTAGACCGAAGTTCACCGAATTTTTCTCACCCAACGCGGGAGGAATAGCCATACAAAATGTATATGACCGATTTTAAATATCTTCATCCGTTCCGGAGATATTCGACGCCGAACTTTAAAGTCGTCCGAAATCAGGCGAAATTTTGCATGTTTTTGGCCCCTAAAATTTTTTGTGAATGGCCCTTAAAAATTTTGGACTGGCATTATAAAATTCACTTTACTACAGATTATCGTGCAGAATTTCTCGCCGGTCGGCCGACGCATCTCGGAGATTTCGCATTGAAAGGAAGAAAAAACATCTGCAGTAAAACTTAAGCCCGCTCCGCATGCTATCGCTTCCGGGCGGACTAATTATTGACACATTTAAGTCCTAATGTGTGCATGTTGCATGCGAAGACCGTTGGTGTGTATGACGGTATGTAGGAGTAGAAGAAAGATGAAAAAAGCGAGAAAGTCGCGGTCGAAATCACCGGCGAAGCGTGTCCGGTTTAATAACGGCGCGGTCAAGAAAGGCGTAGTGGTGACGTGGCCGATGTCACCGTCAGGATACGTGCAGGTTTTCCGTCAATCGCTCGGAGATCAACGAGTGAACGATTACCACGAGTTTGTCAACGTTCTTTCCGAGCTGCGCCGATCCACGGCAGCTACCGACACACCCGACGACGATTCCACGACCGAACACATCATTTCGCTCATCGAACGCGCGATCTCGCTGCTGGATGGCCAGGCCGAGTTAATCGCCGGGCTGAGAATGTTTCTGCCGTCGCAGTACTACATCGACGTGCAGCCAGATGCCGTCGTCATAAAGGTAGGCCTACATAAGGATCTGAAGTAAGTAAGTAAGTAAGTAATAAGTAAAAAGTCAAAGTCAGTTTATATAGCGCATCAACGCATGAACAGTCTTAAATGCGCTGTTCATATCAGTACTCTTCTTTTAGCCTTTATTCATCGTGCTGTGTGTGTGTATGCGTATGTGGCCTCGTTTCGCGTCTTCCCGTTCCTCGCCCGTTTGTCCGCCGCGTACGGGTACTGAACAACAAAAAGTTGCTGAAAAAAACAAAATTGGTGTGAACGTTTTTCCGGGACAGGAGTTACTAATTTGCCATTTTTGATTCACTGGGTATAAGGTCGATGTTGCAGTCTGAAGTAGGCCTAATGCATAGGCCCTATCGCACGATGCTTGGCAAATTTGTAACTCTTAACTCGGCAACTAGACGGATGACCCCTACCTTTTTTGTTTCTTGCTCTGTGTCATTAAGCTTACCTCTGACAAGTAAGTTATTTGCAAAATTAGATAATTAAAAAGTTACAAACAAGTTTCGGTGCAATTTTTTGGGTATTAGGTATGGCCCAAGAACGAAGTGGTTACACTTTTGGTGGCGATCCGGATTCTTTCGTGGACTCTGTATCATCTGAGATTTTGTTATCATAAGATATACGGCGTAAACTGACTTCGCTGTGCTCGCCAGGTGGCGGCACCATTCTCGTCGGGCGGAGGTTTGAGAGCTTTGGTCGCTTTTGGTTTCGTCATTTCGGTTGTGTTATTGACGTGGCAGGTGTACGAGACGGCGTCCAACAATCACATGGTGGACACCGGACACAGCAGGGCAGCAAGAGGCGTTGGCAACAGTTTCGTTCAGATTGCTTCAGCACACACTGCTCCAACGCCATATTTACACGAGTCACGTCATTCACGCACAGCATCCACAGGGTCATCGAGCTGTCCGACCGGAAGGCAGTCCACCGTAGCTCGAGGTACGTTGACCCAGACCGATGGCGTTGGTAGTAGGCCCACCGTCAACACGGCAGCGGGTCAGGACAGCGTCAGTTACGTGTTGGACGTGAAGCGAGCACTGACTTTACAGCCGGCCGTCTACCGCCAATTCGTCGATCTACTACGCCGCTACCATGACAACCACCGGCGTCACCACGGCAACCGGCACCATGACAACCAGTGTGGTGCCGATCGATTAAATCTGGACGCCGTTCGTCGTATCGTCTATCTGCTGCGAGCCAGTACACCGCGGCTGGTACTCGGTTTCAACGACTTTCTACCACACGGATACCGGATATGCATGTTGAACCAGTCCACATACGTGATCGAGTACCCGGATCACGTTAGTGGAATGATTGGCAGGATAATCGTATGACTGCAGTCAGAGCTGCTTGAGGCGTTGTTTTACTAGGCCTATGCAATAATACGTCACGTTTGAGTGACTTCGTGTTGAATAAAAAAAAGAGAGTTATCATCATAGAAAAACAAAGTTCCGAGAAGTCCGCGGAGTTTATGCCGTGACAGTTATTTATTCTTGCACTTTATAATAGCCTATATTCTTGCGCACCTGTGGAAATGGGTACTGATTACTGTGAAAATTTTACGATGTTCTCGAATAGTAATGCTGTTTTTTTAAAGTTTCAATAAAATTTCCACACAATTTATTATTTATTGCAGGCACGTGTATAAAACTTTTACAATTCGACGAGACGCCATAACTTTTGCCCAATGAAACTTCGGTGAAACTTTGTAGTTTAGTTGTTTAAAAACTGCATGAATTTTTTCATCTATATACGCATACGTCACTTGATTGTAATTATGTGCCAAACGATGATCTCGCACAGGCATGATTCTACGTTGCTGTACTTATGATTTGCCGTGTGTTCTGATATCAGCTACAAGTTTTTTTAGCAAACAAAGATTGTGTTTACGACGTGTTATGTCGCTTGTGATGTACGTAAAACAGAACAAATATCAGTTCTACAACGTTTTGATCAACGACTTAAACTCGGTCTGAAATACCTCTTTTTACCCTTTCTTTCGCACTTTTTTTATTATTTCTATCTACTGCCGTGTAATTTTCTTCCCCAGACGGAAACTGACTTCTAAGACGAGGTGTGTGGCGTGGGAAGAAATGCGAGCTGTTCTGACAAGATGGAGCGCGGGGTAAAGTTGCAGAAAAATTGAATCGGCCTGCAGTGCTTCGTGACTATAATTGACGAACTGCGTACAATTAAACTTCAGCCCAATGTCACAGCCACTACAAATACCAGTGTTGATACGTCCAGTATTTTCAAAACTTCATGCCCGCGAAGCATCTTTTGCATTAGGCTATACTTTGATTCTGTCGCCTTATTGCTTGACGACCCGGCATTCGTACTGTTCGCAAAAATAAAACGATAGGCTATATACGGGTCCAGTCTCATCAGAAATTCTATCTGGCTTAACTTGCATAAAATATGTTGATGTTAATGTATTAGATTTTGCTATATAGCCCTTTCGCGTTTCACTTCCCAGGACTGTTTCTCAGACGTGCTGTCATTTGCAACAAGACGCCACCCACTGTATCACAGCATCAAATGCATTTCCTGCAAGTTAAAAAATTAAAATGGCCCTATAAATGCATTTGCATATCAAAAATCTATCTAAATGAGCTTATTGCATCTGGCACAACAAATGACTAAACTGTAAAAAACAATCTAAAAGAATCGTTAGCTTAGTAGGCTTACCCTTACATAAAGAAGACACGGATCGCGTACTGACGCCAGAGTAAGTAAATGCAAACATAACATGAGCAGAAAACGGCATCAGCAATATTGTAATGCAAATAAATATATTAAAGAAAAACTCTAAAATTAACAAAATGTGTTAAAGATTAGTAACAACTAGTCAGCAGTTTGTGGTAAGAGACGATTGAATCGACGACGTGCGAAGAATCTGAGGCGGCACTGAAGAGCGATTGAGAACTACAGAACATCGCGACGCTTGGCGATGTTGTATACGCTCAGGTGATCATAGTCGGTTCCTGTCAGTACACAACAGATATCATCATCATCATCATTCTGTTTACTACAGATAACTACGTATCATCAGAAGCAAGTTGTAGTAGCTTAGTAGTAGTTTAATGAGATACGTCAGCCGCGCACGATTGTGTACAACGAACAACCTAAAGATAGTAGGCCTATATGCCATAAAGGTAAATGAGAATTTTACAGTTACACCTACAATTGCAAGAAACCGAAAAATCTAAGTAAAACATGATTTGAGAAATTTCAATTATTAATAGACTATTAAGTATTAATTATAACATTGTGTGGTAACGTATTCGGGAGACAGGCATAGAGGTTTGGCAAAGACATGCGCCAGCATAAGTTCCATCTACGTCATATCTAGCTTACATCTACGTTTAAATTCATATTTAAGTGTAGCAGCAACACGTAATGCTAAGTCGTGATTGCGCAGTTAATTAGCCAAGTTAAATTGAAAATAATTCAGTATACACTTGCGCGTAATGCACCGTTCGTATACTTTTTAACGATTTTCTCTCGAACTTTGTGCTACTTTTTTGTCGTAGGCTTAGGCCTATGTTTCAAAATTTGACCGAAAAGATTGTACGTTGTTTACGTGCTAGATGTTGAATATCGTGCTCACGTCGTTCACGCACAGGTGGTGCTCTTTTTACAAGCTATTTGTACTACTACGATGCGATGGTGAATAAAAATAGTGTATATATAGATTACGTCGTCCGGGGAAGTGGTGTCGGCGCTCGTCGTGCTCTTTGCTGTGGATCAGCCAGTCGCAGCGTGCTACTGGTTCAGTGTCGGGACAGAGGTTGGCGAACACGGTGCTGCGGCTCTGGTCCGGCCAGTGCTTGCGACGTCGACGCAGCCACGACTCGCGCGGCATGTTCTCGACACAGCACCAGGTCTCCGTCAGCGCGCTGGGCACTTCGTCCTTGTCGACGACCGGCGGAATTTCGTCCTCGACGACCGTCTCGGTTTCCTTCTCGCCGCTGTCACTAGACGTCAGCGCCAGACTCTGCTTGACAGCCGGAGCACGGGCGGACGACGCACCGCTCGGAGCCACACCGCAAGAGCGCTGCACTACAGACGTCGCTTTGCTGCTGACCGCTGAGGTCTCGGACTTGACGCTCTCCACCAACTTCTCCTCTGACTTCTTCGCGCACTGCAGCATTCTGTAAAGCCCAAATTCCATTACGCCGATTTTGCGCCGCAGACTTTGTGGCGGACACAAATCATGAAAGTCTGCGACACAAATCAGGTCGCCGACTTTCACGATTTTTGTCCGCGAATTTATGATTTGTCGGCCGGTCTAAAGTAGGATACCCGGATTTAAGCAACATGACATATCTCACTACACTCATAATGAATCTTTACATTCAATTTTGATGTTTCAATGGTGAACAATGCAGTTATTACCTTTGCCAAGGAGGTTATGTTTTTGCCGGAGTTTGTTTGTTTGTTTGTCTGTGTGTTAGCAAGATAACTCAAAAAGTTATGAAATGATCTTTCTGAAATTTTGTGAGAAAGTCGGGAATGGTTAAAACTACAAGTGATTCAATTTTGGGGGTAATCCGGAAATTTGAGCTAGTGCTCACGAGACGCGCGGTTCCCTCGGATAAGGGATACCGCTGCCAATATGCCATATATGGTAATGCCGAACGACATGTCGTTGGCGGAGGTCTGCGGTCTCTGACTGCTTTTTCAGTTTTAAAATTTATCGACTTTATAAACCTTCAGTACTTTATTTAAAAATTGCAACACAACGCCATTATACCACAGGGCAGCTATTTTTACCTCCGCCAAGGAGGTTATGTTTTTTGCCGGTTTTTGTTTGTTTGTTTGTTTGTTTGTTTGTTTGTTTGTTTGTCTGTTTGTCTGTGTGTTAGCAAGATAACTCAAAAAGTTATGGATGGATCTTTCTGAAATTTTGAGGAATGTCGGGCGTGGCATAAGCTACAAGTGATTCAATTTTGGGGGTGATCCGGCAGGAATCCTGGATTCTGGATCACTTTGAAATTTTCGCTACCATTGCGTTAAAGGGGGCATAAGCGAAACCGCTGGCAAAGCGAATATGGTGACGCCACCTGGCGAATAGCTTTGCCTTGGCGGAGGTACCTGCGAGCTATGATTGCTTTCTAGTCTGTTTACATTTTCGATAACAATTGTGCAAATAAACTAACCTTAACCTCGAACCTGACCCTAATCGTATCTCGTAACGCTAATCCTATCCTTAACTCCAAGCCTGACTTTTACCCTAACCGAAAACGTTCACGCAAAAATGTGAAAAACAACTACGAAACATCATTGTGAGTCTGCTGAGGTACGTCATATTGCTTAAATCAAGATATCCTACTTTAGACCGGCGCCTGATTTGTCACCGTTTGTGTCAGCGACTTTCATGACCTGTGCCCGCGACTTACCCCGCGGAAAAGTTTCGCGGAAAAGTTTGTGAATGCTGACACGAGAAAAATAGCACGATATTCAACATCTAACACGTAAACGACGTACAATCCTTTCGGTCAAATTTTGAAACATAAGCATACGACAAAAAGTCATAGATGTGATAAACGTCAAAAAATATAATAAACGTTAATAAACGCGTTTATTAGAAAAAAAGATTGTAAACGTTTGTAAACGAAAAGTAAATGTACACAGAGCGTAAGTTTGAATATTAGGCCTATTATTTGGATAATTCCAAATTCCAATAACAGTTTTTTCATTGTCAAAGAATGACTTACTCCAGTTCCGTTTTTACAAAAGTGCCCAGAATTCACTCACTTTAATCTTATAGCTATGTGAAAACTAAGTTGAGTTGTCCTGTCCACTAATTATCTTCGTCGCTGTCATAATTTTGCTTCGTTTCGCTCATGTAATT
>Ga0209671_1003167_pt1 | contig 15638 bp, 9 predicted proteins | sample WorMetHERISLAND2_2_FD_187401 | JGI IMG/M metagenome (GOLD analysis project Ga0209671, IMG submission 187401) | Marine gutless worms symbiont microbial communities from Max Planck institute for Marine Microbiology, Germany - Olavius geniculatus... | ecosystem: Host-associated > Annelida >...
GTCATGTGGCCCGAACTCAAATGCATTGGCATACGCCGAACGCGCACTGTCGACTTAGGGTAGGTCGACATTAGCGCTTATAACTTGGTTCGTGGTGGATGGAATTTCACGAAAAATTTTTTTGTTCAACGCCGAAAGGATCGCTTCCAAATAATGCGACTTAGGGTAGGTCAACATTAGCACTTATAACTTGGTTTGTAGTGGACGGAATTTCACAAAAATTTTTTTGTTCAACAGCGAAAGGATCGCTCTCGTCAACGCTGTTTAGATTATGTCATTATCTTCATCGGTTCCAGAGATATTTGCGCTCAAACTCGAAAGTTATTGTAAATAGCACCGATTTTTGAACGTTTTTTGCCCTCCCAAATTTTAAGAGGGGCGGTGCCCCCAAAATTTGTACTTGCGTTAACACCCCAACATAGAGACACGTCAAGTGCCAAAGTTTCGTTAGACTACACCCCCTAACTCCGAAGTTATAAGCGCTAATTTATTACATTTTAAGCCAATTTTTGACCCCCTTTGAAAAAAGTTGTAAGGGGGGCCGCCGTCCCCGGTGGAGGGTGCGCTAGTAAGACTTGGTCATTCTCTAGCGCGTGTAAAAATTTGGGGGCGCAGCACCACCTAGGGCCGAAATATGTTCTTCCTAAAAATGCGCGAGTTCACATCGAGATCTCCAAGGTTACTGGACCAAAGTTCACCGGACTTGTTTTGCCTAACGCAGGAGGAATCCTGGTAGATAAGGTAAAAATCCGATTTTGAATATCTTCATCCGTTTCCGAGATATTCGCCGTTGAACTTCAAAGTCGTCCGAAATCGGGCTAAATTTTGCATGTTTTTGGCCCCTGAAATTTTTTTGGGAAAGACCCCCCGAAATTTTGGACCGACATTATAAAATAGGGCCTAGTATTGACCATCATGCAAAATTTCACACCAGTCGGCCCACGCATCTCGGAGATCTCGCGCTGGCGAAGAAAACATCTGGGCTAAAACTTAAAGTCTGCTCCGCAAGCTATCACTTCCGGCCGGACTAATATGGGTGTTATTAAGTAACAAACTTTATAAGAACAATAAAAACACACAGAAAAAAGTATGAAAAAAATGCATTGCGCAAAAAGATGTTGTCAATTTTCTTCAACTGTCATAGATAACAGTTAGAATGTTTTGCCATTCTACCCTCGATACGCAATGCTAAATAATGCGTCAGCACATTCAAGAAATGGCATTGCAAAAATATTACTATGATGTTAAATAAAGTCAGCAACACCCAGAAAACACTGGTATTCTATTATTACTTTCAGTCCACTGACACTGTTCATTGGGTGAGAAAGTCTGGCATAGCAATTATCCAAAAAAGTAAAAGGATAAAACAAAAATGAAAATTGGCAATACTAGCATCATGTACAATTACTATCCACATAATGCTGTGATAACAGATACTTAACTGACCACTGGACTGACTTTGCATGGAGCCTGTTCCCGAAAATATCTTCGTTGCATATGTCAGAAGCTCTTTGTCTTTATTCTTGACATCTTTTCTGCCACCTCCAGCAGTTGCTGTGCCAAGTCTTACAACTTCTGGCAAGACTCTATCAGTTGCTGCAGTTTTCACCTCACAAGCTGCCTGGGGCAAATCAGTCACTTCTGGTTCTGCTCCTTTCCTTCTGACTTCCTTTGTTCTACACTTCAGTGACTTGGCTAAAACATTTACAGCAGTGCAATAGCCATATATGTCAATAGCCGAGCTGCAGAATAGTGCAACAGAACCAGTAAAGACAACAGACAACATAAACTTTCATTTAGTAAGCTGGTTATCTCATACAGGGCAACAAGTTCATATCTTGCACAGAAAATGACAAAAAAAATAAATGATTGGTCACCATTTTTATTTACACTTCTTTTCTTCTTATTATTAGATTACTAAAAAGCCATAATGATAAAATTTACTGCAGTTACAAGATAATTATAGATCATAATCACAGCCGACTATATTTAAAGATATAATAACTAACTAATCATTCTCAACTTTGTTGACACTGACTTAACATAATGTACTGCACCTGTACTATTCATTTTGATGCAATAGGTTGAAAATGTGTAGAAGCATTAAAAAGCAACATTTCTGCCACTGGCATTATGTGTTTGTGTCCCTCTACCTTCATTGAAATATTACCGCTTAGGCTCCAAAAGATGCACAATTGTGGAACAGAGTGTGTAATGTGTATAATGGCCACTCAGTCACTGAAAAAACTCAACGTTGGCACCAATCAAAAATGTGTGCTGGGTAGGCTATAAAACTTCCTATTAGCGAACAATAGTAATGGTGGCTATTTTGCATGTGCATGGTTTCCGGAAAACTGCAGATTTTTTACTAGAAAGAGCTGAACCACCAGGTTGAAATTTGGGGATGTTTCCTGTAACTATGCTGCAATACTATGATCCAAGTAGTGATGACACTAAGCTGGTTATGCCTGCAATTACAAGTTCCTAGGTTACCCAACCTACCTGGCCATGATATATTGATACACAAGAACAGACAGTTTGGGGCTTAGGGTCCTGCAGACTAATTATTCTGATCCTGATCCTGATACACTAGCAAAATGTACTTCCTGTTAACATGCATTGTGTGGTAAAAGAATAAAAACAAGAAATCTGAGCTAATGCTCATGAAAAGTGCGAGAGCCTATGGCAGTTCCTGTTCACCGGTAATCTTGGTCTATCTCCATCCATTTCAACGCAGTTCACTCTCTTGGAGCCAAATATCACCAAAAATCAATATTTTAAAGGTTGAAGGTCATTCAAGGTCATCAATGTTGACATTCTTAAGAAGCTCGTCACCAGTGCTTATTATGACAAGCAGCATGTCTGTGCCTATCTGCAACCATTTACATGCTAGACAAGCCAACAGCAGATAAATAACCACTTTTAGAGGGATGCCCCTCTTTGACACCCACATGCGCAGGCCTGCTTGAATCTAGAGGGTCCGGACTTGGACTGCTAAAATCTACATTCAGTGCTGAAAATTTCATATTGAGGTTGTCCTGGTCTATCTCCAGCCATTTCGGCGCAATTCACTCTTAAAATGCATGTTGCAGCTCAAAATCGTGAAAAATTCACTAAAACCCCTTATTTTGGGGGTTCAAGGTCATTCAAGGTCATCGAAGTTAACATTTCTAAGAAGCTCATCAAAACTGCTTGTTATGATAAGCAGCATGTCTGTGCCTATCTGCAACCATTTTCACGTTAGACAAGCCAATAGCGATAAAATAACATCTTTTTAGGAGGGGTGCCCCTCTTTTGCCCTATCGTTCGTGGGGACCCCTTTCACCCAGTGGCATGAAATTTTGTCACGAAACACTAGAGACACTAAGCTATCATATGGTGAAAACCGACGTCTCTATCTCACCTGGTCTTGGATTGGTACCAGGTCGTGACAGACAAACAGACAGACAGACAGACAGACAGACAGAATTACCATAGCTAATATGGGGTATGACTAATTACCGCAACGGACCGCAATGGAGCCACAACGGACCGTAAATGAACAAATAGAAATATAACAAAATGTAAATAAAAACCTACAGTCAGTCAGTAGAATCTAATTATGTCCAATCCTAATTAAATTCACTAAGACTTACTGTGTTGAGTCAAATTTTGGCATATTTGCATTTTAGGCCTATTTTATAACGTATGTTTCCTATGCACAACATTATTCAACTCCAAGGCATTATCAAAAAGAAAAAAAGAAAAAAAGAACGTATTGATTACGGTTATGGTTACGAAATCGTTTGGCCATTTACTTAGTTAATTCATTTTTTTAAAAACTCAGCTAAGGTAAAGACACGTAAACCTGTCTTTTCCGAGGGCGTCCACGTGATAAATTTTCTAGTGAATACAAAGTATAAACGATACATTTCCCACACTACAAAAATTAATATAAAACCTAGCAAATATTTAATTTTATTTTATTGATATTAACTAGACAATATATCAATTAGCAAACACTATGCTTGCTTATGCTTATATCAGATTGCGGTCCGTTGCGGCTCCGTTGTGGTCCGTTGCGGTAATTAGTCATACCGGCTAATATGCGCTATAGCTAGCTAGCTAGCTCTCGTGTGTAAAAAAATGTATACCTGCATTGGCCTTGTATTTGGTCTTCGTTACATCTGCATAATCTTTTTGCTACAAGTTACACAAAGATTTTGAGTAAAATACCGAATATTATTCAACCCAGCCAGATAGTTAACGTAAGTACTTTCGGTTCTGATTAACCATTCTACTTTTCATCAATTACCAACCAATATCATCAGATCACTGTAACTGTAAGTAGTAATTTAACACACTGAAAACGAAAGCTCTGGCTCGAATAACGTAACAGTACGATAAATCCGAAAATATCTGCACTACAGTGAACGTACTTGTAAAATTAAAGTAGAACGCACTGAGTCACACCGCGGATAACTTTGTTTATGTTTACTTTTCCGCAGCTTCCGGTGATGTCACGTTACGCTAGTGATAAATAAGTAACCGCCTCATTACGCCTCAGACTGAAACATCCACTGTCGCGACTTGCAACACAAATTTTCAATAGACCTGAATTTTCAGGACGTCATGACTTCAAAGCTGAAAAATTTAGACGTCAACGTACAAAATCTGGAAGTCATGCAGTAGGCTTACAAGAAAACTCAACGAAAAAACTTAATGCAAAACTACTTAGAACTCAGACCTACTCATGCGTCACTTACGCACCACCAACATAATTAATATGTCGTGCTTTTACGCGCTACAGCTATGCTGTACAGCGCATCTATGGCACGATTGTTGTCTGTCTGTCTGTCTGTAGGTCTGTTTGTCACGGATGTATTGTAGTTAAACGGTGCGAGTCTGCGAGATAAGACCTAGGTTGCTATTGATTATGAAATAGGAAGTCGCATATAATTGGCTTCTAAATGACATGAAACTCATTGGCCTTGGATGCCCTCAAAGGGTCATAACGCACTGTGGTATGCCAATCGTGCGGTATTGTGGCTAAACGATAAGTCGTAAAGGAGTTAGCGATGGTACCGTCGGATAGGGCGCTGGTAACTTAATTCCTATAGGGCCTAGGATGTCAAGCCATGTCTCCATCCGCAGCTTTATGGCCGCAATTTTTAATGGAATGTTTCAAGCTGTATGGCCGTATCTCAGAAAAGGTGAGAGATAGAGCCAAGGTTACTACTAATCACTAATAGAGTAACATATTAGCTTTCAAATGACATAAAAATTAATGACCTTGGATGACCTTGAAGGTCAGTAGTGCAACAGGAACTATATAGGCTGTAACGCGTTTTCCATAGCGACAGTTGGGCTTTCTTGTAAAAACAAGCAGTATTCTAGAGCTAATGCAAAATGAAGGTCGCACTTTCTGGATCAGAACTGTTCACAGAATAAGTTAATATGATTGCCGTACCACGTTTTCATGAAATGAAGTATTTAGAAACACGACAGTTAGCGGAAATCATTGAACTAACGAAACATTCAAAAACAGATTCTGACGTCACCCTGTTTATTATAAACAAATAAACATAATAAGAAGCAGATTGATTTGGACGTCGAGATGTCCACGTCTTAAAATTTAAGCGTGCGGGCTGAAATTTTTGGGCATATTTACGCCAAAACGTCCGTTATTGAAAACCCTGCTTGCAACCTCATGTCATTAGAATCCCCCAATCCAGAGAAACTCGCACTTCGTATAGGCTTTCAAAATATTCGTATTAGCCTGTAGGCAGCTTTCTGCAAAATCAACGCCAAAGAAGCTATAGGAATGTAAAATTCACCTTTTTCAGTAGCGTTTCGGTGTCAGGAAGCCAATCAGGGTCAGCTGCAGACGTATCGACCTGGCTCTTGCTCTGGGCACGTGGAATGTTCTGCTTTACTTCACTCACATGCGACTTCTGCTCCAGCAGAAACTCGTCCTGAGCACACGAATGCCAAGCAAATTAACATTAGACACGACAATTGCAATAAAATAGCCTTGGATAGTTTTTGCAAAAGATCTGAATCCAGAAGAGTGAGCAGTGAGTAGTAATTTTGACGTCCAAGACAGCACTATCAAAACTCGACACACAAAGAATCAGCTTTCGCACATCTACCTAATCCTCACAATAAAACATAGCATGATGCACAAAGTTCAGTACTTCCATCATGATTCATGACAGCAGCAGCAGGTCCATTCGCCGACTGACAGATGCACTAACGGCAAATTCGTCGATGATCCTATCAGAAATCGCGATTAGTTCGACGTTGACGCTAAAACTGCCCCCGACGTCTCACGGCGTGTCTCGTCGACATCTAGGCATGGTTGAAGTACAGCCGACTCTGACTGAACCCAACCAAGACCTGTCCTAGGTAATGTGGGTTCACAGCAGCTGGCGAAAGTCAACGTTTCGGAGGTTCCGGTGGCGTCGGCACGTATCAACGTCTCGGAGACGGCGCGAAACCTCGGCGTCATCGTCGACAGTCAGCTGATGCTGTCTGCGCAGGTGGCCGCCGTGTGTCGCAGTGGCTACCAGACCTATACCAGCTACGGTAGCTCCGATGTCATCTGAAGCCGTCAAGACGCTGATCCAGGCGTTCATTTCATGTCGCCTGGACTACTGCAACTCGTTATTGTACGGTATACGGCATCACCGACGATCTGATGAGCCAGCTGCAGTCGGTTCAAAATGCGGCCGCACGTTTGGTATCGGGCGCTTGACGCTACGACCACGTAACGCTGGTGTTAAAAGAGATGCACTGACTTCCGGTTCGGCGTCGGGTGGATTTCAAGATGGTCACTCTGGTCTATTTGTCACTGTTCGGCATGGCTCCAGCTTTCCTGGCCGCCGACTGTCGGCTGGTCTCCGACGAAGGTTGTCGTCAGCTGCGTTCTTCCAATTCAAAAACATGTGTCGTCAGACGGACCTACATCAGCTATGGAGACATATACTTTGCTGCTGCAGGGCCGAGGCTGTGGAACAAGCTTCCAGCTCATCGGAGACGACTTTGAACAGTCTAATAAGCAGCTGCTGAAAACATTTCTGTTTAGGTGCTGAGAGTGCGGCGCATTGTGGCTAACTGTTGAATGCGCCTACTAAGTCGTCGTACAGTCGTACTTACTTACTTACTTATTTACTACCGAGTTTGCGTTCCGCGGGCTAAATAAGCCCCAGATTGCTGAGTCGATTAGCTCCAGTAAATACCCGCAAGTATCCATAACTTAAACTCTACGCAATACAATACTATATTCGTTTAATGCGAACGTAGACAGACCGCTACGAAGGTTACAAAAGCTAGTATACACAAAACATAACTGTGACTAATATTACAATTTATAACTATACAAAACAATACGATACAATAATTACGCCAGTATTAACAGTCTGTAGGTTGCAGGGTGGAGGGGCAGTAGAATATAGGCCTAGAATGTGCAGTTAAAAATCTAACAAATACTAAAAAAAATACAAAGATTAGTGTAATAAAATAAGTGTGGTAAATAATAAGCTAATAAATGTCTTTAAACAGCATTCTGGATAACAAGTTTTTATCGTCTGTTTTAAGTTTTAACATTCAACGTCCGGTCGTGCGGTCTTTGTCTTAGGCTGTAGTCATGCGTAGTTCTTTCAGGTAATAGTTTATACAGAACGTCATGTTCATTGTTAGTAACGTTACAAAACAGATTGTCATCGTTGTCGAAAAGCTGCGCTCTGCACAGTCTGCATGGCGGACTATCGGAACCGTTTCTTTTCGTCGAAAAATTTTCTTCCAAAAATACAAAATTTTGGGCTGAAACTTTTATACTTTGGGAACATTAAATTTTAGTAACAAAGTTGAACTTCTGAGCACCCATAATCTCCTTTGTCAGAAATTTGCATTTGTCTGTCCAAAAATTACAACTACTTGTCCCCTACTTTTGTAACCCACGGCCCCGCTGAAACAAAAGCAAGTCAGAGAGCACACGCGATGAATTGAATAAATTCGGTTGATCGATGCGCCGCGAATTTACGGGCGCTCGACGACAGACGCTCAATTATTGCATCTTGTCATTGTCATGGCAATTTTTTACGCGCTACAGCTACGCTGTATAGCTCGTCTATGTCGTTTTTTAGTCCGTACGTAACGGATGTATTGTGGCTAAACCGTGCGAGACAGGGCCTAGGTTGCTAGCCTATTGATCACTAATAAGAAGTCGCATATTGGCCTTCAAATGACATGAAAATCATCGACCTTAGATGACCTTGAAGGTCAGTACTGCAACAGAAACTGGTATAGGCTTTAGCGCATTTTTTCCTAGCGACACCTGGGCTTTCTGGTGCAAACTATTATTGTCTTTCTGCTCACACGGAGAAATCAAATAATAATAAGCCGTAGTTAACAACAACAAACAACTATGATAACAGCAATATCAACGATAATGACGCCCAGCATAATATCAAGTAAACCTATTATGAAATTATATACAGTTATATGTTATTATAGAGTATTAGAATTAAAATAATCATAAAATTAATAATTAGGCCTATTTTAGTGTAGATAAGCTGACGTCATTGCTGTTTCTGGTCGATTTCCTGGTCGCTACCCCAGTCAACGTCATAGGCTTACGCCATTCATACCACCATATTCCCCGTCCTTCAATAGACAGCATTCTGAAATTAATGACGGTCTGCAGGATAACAGGGAAGATTATTACAACTACCATTATTGTTAATTACATATGCACGTGTATAATGAAGTTCTTTCAATTTTCGGTTTAGCTCGTTTTTTGTGTTTTGTGTTTCTGTAAAGGTTAAACTAACTGTTCCATTACTATGTGTTTGTGTGCATTCTGCCTGGAAAGGCCGTCCCCGAAATGACCTATACTGCGTCGGGCGGGACGTTAAACCCTACTCACTCACTCATACCACCATACAACCTTGTCCTTGTCCCACAAACTGATATGCATATAAGTCTACCTACCTGTGCGTAAAGCGCGAGTCCTTTATCGATGTCGTGCAATATTTTATTGCACAGCGCCAGTTTATTCTCAGCCGTCAAATCATTCACAGACAACTGACGCACGCCAACTCTCACCGTCACGCGATACAATGAAAGCGAATCTCCTCCAAGACCAAATGCTAAAACAAACATCACAATTTCCAACTTACGCGAGTCGGTTTTTAACGCCCTACAGCCATAGCAACTGTCGTCCGTGTGTCTGTCTGTAACTAACGTATTGCGGCTAAACGGTGATAGATAGGGCCAAGGTTGCTATTAATCGCTAATAGCAAATTGCATACGCTCTTTCAGATAAAATGAAAATCGTCGATTTTAGATTACCTTGAACATCAGTACTGCCACAGGAACTGCTATAGGCTCTAGCGCGTCTTCCCTAACGACAGCTGGGCTTCTTGTTTGTTATCAGTTAACTGAAAAGCATACCAGAATATACTGTCAGCTGAGTAAATGACTAATTAAAAATTCATGTTTACAACAGCCCTACAGGAAAAAAATAATTCGCAATGCACGCATAGTAAAAACTCTAAAAGCAGTACACTGCGATACACAAATTTTCAAAATTCAGCAATATGAAAAAAGCAACACGCGTGAAGTCAGTATTATATTATATACACATAAAACTTTTTACCGTCTTCAACGTCTTTGCATGCTTGTTCAGAAAAGTTCTGCAGAATGAAAAAAACACATTGCCACAGAAACATACAGCTTAATCTAATTTAATAAACTAATGTCAAATAACAAACACTAAATACCATGAGGCTTAAAGCTAGTATACTGAGTGATGTTTCTCCTGCTAATAAAGTGACATCAAACAACAACGTCAACAAAAAAACAATGAAAGGTTGTAATTTGATGAATTTATTATAACTTATTAAGTTACGTTTCAACCTATGAGTCTTTTAAAGACATCAAACAGTAGCTTTGTCATCAGCCTCTGGACCCCGCTTGGAGTTCTGGACCCTCGTTACAGGCTCGCGCTCCGTGATCGCCATGATCATGACCCGCCTTACCGTTTGGCAAATTATCGTCTGCTAATTGACATCGAATATGATAACCCTTAAATTCAGCTAGTATTCAGGCCCTGTTGAATTTCAGTCCACTACACTTTTACCAGGCTAAAATTCTATTTGCACTGAGACTTATCATACCACGAAAGCTGGATAATTTATGAAGTAACACTATAAATTAGCTTTTATAGCCTGATGTAACGGACTAGCACAGCGCATAAAGAATACTTACCAGTTCAAGAGACAGCTCGGCATGTTGTACCAATAAATCGACCAAGTCATCCGGCTTGATGAGAAATCGATTCCTTGACCGCATTGTATCTCCAAGCACAGAACACTGTGAGGAAAGCAACAGCGCACCAAACGTTGAATCGGGTTCTGCCTTTAGCTTCTGCATCAATTGCTTCTTGGTGCTTAAATATCGCAAGACGTCCTGTCAACCGGCACGACAGATCGACGTACAAGTCTCTGATAAAACCTGGGTTTCATCCAACGCGACTCATTCTTCTATCAATGCGTTATGGCAGCTGCTCGTTTGCGTCTCTTGCGTTTGATGCGTACTTTCTTGCGTACTTTGCGTTCTTTGCATACTTGTTTTAATCGCTTGCGTACTTTTCTTGCGTCTACTGCATCTATTGCGACAAAAAGTTATAAAAATCTTGTTTATAGTTCCTGCATGATGATGCCCAACTCAGAGCCGCCGCCATATATGGGATTTCAGTCCCATAGCGTTGCATGCCACCCGACACACGTGAACGCGCCCAGCCTCGACTCCAGCCATACAAGCCGGTACTCGATTTACCTACCCCGGAGAGATGAAAGGCTGAGTTGACACTAGTACTAAATGCTCACTTCTAGATCACAGCAGGTGGTCCGTTAATTTCTTACTCAGCAATTCCTAACCCTAGCTCGTGCTGTTGTGCGGCTCTAGTAAATGACTGAGAACCTTAGCCTATACTAGGCGCTGTAACCCTAATCCTAACCCTAACTGTAAGTAGGCGGCTTCTAAAAATAGTGCTCCTACACCAGGCCGTCAATCAGGATGTGACGGATAGACACACGGACAGATGCCCAGGCCATGGCTAAGACGCGCGAAACATTACATGTTGTCGCGCGTAAAAACGAAAACAACATTGCTATTGAGATGTCACGCCACGGCGATAGCAGCGGCGGCGCCATGGCGTGACGTCAAAACAGCAACGAGTGACGTCATGCATGCTGAGTCATTGATGTGCGCAGACACACACTGCAGACACACAGTCACACAGAGTGATTACATTTCCTCCGCCAGTTTACTACGTTCACTTTGGGAGAAAAAATTATTCACAAACCTCGTAAACGTTATCAAAATTTCTTGACAGCCAGTCGATGAAGATACGAAAACAACCAGTGCACTTATCAATAAGAGATTGATCAGGATTACGAGAGCAATAGACCGCTGCAATCAAAACAGATAACAACATAAATATTAGTCAAATAAAGCAGTAAAACATCTGGAAATGTCTCACAATGCCAAGACTGTCAAGTACTAATATATGAAATGTAAGTCGCAAAAATAAAACAATGATTTTGCGGATAATCATGCCATCATGGACTATTATTTTATCGCTCAGATAAGCCTATATCACAACATATATAGCCTAACCTCGTACTCGTGGGTATGCTGTGCCTATATTTCGTATCGCCCGTGCAGCCGACAGTGTAAAGCCTAATGAATGTATAGTTCAAACTGCTGAAAAATACGTTGTAATGGTCCAAATAAATCTAGTTATTGTAGCATAACAAGTCGTCATTTTCATGTGAAAACTCAAATGAAAACTATTAAGAAATAATAATAAATCTGTCAACATGTTGTGACAAAGAGCGAACTGACGTAAAACAATCAACAACAAATGAGTATGACAAAAAAATCAAGAAACATAACGCGCAAATTACTTGTAGGCCTACCTTTGTCCATCTCCTGTACGCTTTCAATCATGTTACTCTCGCCTTTCTGCAAACAAAAACAATACTCCAAAATTAGCAGAAATAGCAACCTATCATAGTTCTACAGATCTAGAATAGTGTCACATCTTTCATCCAATGCAACCCCCCGTACACCTGCTCCAACGTTTAATCTCCCCTCCCCGCCCCTCTTCTTCTCTCACCTCAAGCTATAGTTAAGTGCTGCATTGCCTCAATGACAAATGACGGTATCCTTACATGGGTGCCCAAAAATTTTATTCAAGGGAAAAAGGTTGAGGCATCGAATAGAGTGAGAAATAGGAAGTGGTATTTCTACCAACCTATTAAAACTTGAGGAAGATCCCATAGTAGAGTCCGGGGAAGCACTAGCCAAAAGTAAATTTGGTGCATTTTTAGCCTTACGAAACACTTTTGGTCAAGTTCTGGTCCAACGATGCCCCACTGAATTCCTAAAAGTTGCCCCCTTGCAAAAAGAAAGCGTAGTCCTCAGTGGACGTAGACGTCTTTAGTTCAAACACTAAAAGTTTTAAAGAAAAACGACAGAAAGACACGATGAAACAGCAATTCAATAAATCAAACATTCGTAAATTACTGTAGCCTACAATGTCACGTGGCCACTATTCATAGGCGGATTTAGAGGGAAAGGGGCCATGACTCCCCCAAGATGCCAAAGTCGCTTTTTTGCCTAGCATATGCAGTGCATTTCTGCAGTAAAACTAATAAAATTTACAATGCGTGTTATCGCAGACAGAATTTTCGTATAAGCTTACCAGATGGTATATGCATATCGATTTGATCTCGTACAGCCGGGTCTTGTACACTCTAGCTTCAGCGGTTAAACACGCATCGTTCTCGTCGCCGTATTGTATGCCGGCATCCAGCGTACTCAGCGCGCCGACAAAGTCGTCTTGACGCCGAAACATCTCAGCCTGCGTTACTGCACGTCGCAATGTCTCTTCAACTTTACTTTGCAACATCTTCTATATAAACCACAACACAAAATTTCATATCAGCAGTGTTGCAGACTGAATAACAGTAAAAAACACGCCTATGAGATGCCAAATATTTCTGATATGGTATATGTGTAGCACGCTCGTACGTTTAAATTTAGCTACGCAATTTAACCACAGCAGTATTTTTATTTTACTAGAAATTACTACTATTATATAGCGCCTGTACCAGTATTAAGCGCGCCATCGTCATTTTACTTTTTCGTTTTGCTATTTTAATTATTCAACCAGATAGGCTAGCAATAGCAACCACGGTTTTATTTAGCACCGTTTCTGCATGAGATACGATGACTGTAGTAGACAAAGATCGTAATTTTTTTCTACCCAACTCGTATTTCACTTTTTGCTTAAAGTGTATTTTTGAATATAAATAAAACTTGCACAGCACGGCAAAGTCTATCTGAAGGTAAAGATTTTCAAGTCGTAGTTTGCGTCGTTGTCACTTTTGACACATATGGGCACGTAGAAGACGGACAAAAGGACGCCACCGGACACACATAGCCTAGCCGACGATAACAGCGCTTGCAGAGCTTGCTACGGCTACGCTATACGCTAATACGTTAGATGTTAAAAGCACATTAAATGGAGGCAAAGACAGACAGGAGAAATCTGGAAGAATGAAAGATACGGTAGGCTAAAATAAGTCGGCTAGATTAGACAAAAAAGACAAAGCTTTTAATTTGTCCCAACTACAACATTTAAAATTGAGGGCAGCGCCTGTAGGCGTTTGTAAGCCTTGCAATTTAGGCTTGATCATCAGAGATAAAAATGGGCGATCACACAGTGGACCATGATCCACATGATCCATGACCCTCAGTATTCTCAGTTTGGCGAACCAAAAATCGTACATCAAAATTAGACCCCAAGCCTCCAGCTATGATAATACACGTAAACCCCCTAGTCCTGATTGCGTGGGTGAGGAGTTTCTGAAGAACAAAGCATCGTAGTGGCTAGTCGTAGAGGAAATATTGGTTTACCGGTTACTCGACTTACTTAAAGCGCATACAGTGCAAAGAAACTGAACTGAATGAACTCAATTTGTACACTTCGCGGAATGGACTGCATGAGGTGAACAGCATTGACATTAGACTATTATTGCAGTTTAGTTTAGTTCGTTCGCTTTGTGCCGTCCATGCAACACAAATGAACTGTTTGGGCATTTTAGTTCAATTCAATTAGGTTGATTTCTATCGTTTTGTACATTTCCTTAGTATACCTGCATTACATTCTTGCTTAATTTCATGTTAAATCATTATTATCTGTCCCATTGCTATAGCACAGCACATGGGACAGATTATAAAATCACTTGCGTCTGTCTGTCAGTCTGTCTGTAAACACTCCTACGGCCGCAAGTTTGATTCGGTTTTGATGAAATTGTGCACAGTGATTCGGGGCCAGAAAAGTAAAATCGAGTTCGTTTGAAATAAAAATCTGACAACTCCTTCCCCTATTTACCCCATTTTAAAAAAATGCATTACGGCCTATGGGGACTCCAAAGCGGTATAACTCGGTCCCCGTAAAAGATAATTGCGCGTTGTTTGCATCTATCCCCTATTTTGGAGAAAGGGCTATCTGATGGTCATTTAAATTTTTCCCCTGACGACCCCTGTTGCCATGGCAACGACTTTTGGGACAAAATTGACTACAACTCGGCCACCGTGATAAATAATTGCTTCATGTTTGCACTTACCCCCTATTTTCAAGCCCGCGCTATCCGATGGTGTCATTTAAATTTTTTCCCTGAAGACCCCCGTTGTCATGGCAACCAACAGTTTTTATTCAAAGACAAAATTGGCTGCAGGCTCACAAGAGCGTCAAACGCTGAAACGCAGCTGCTAGGCTATAACTAGGCTATAACGTGGCAATGGGACAGATACCTCGTTTCACAGAACGAAATTTCTAGTTTAAAATATAAATTCAAAGCTCGATATACAAATTTACCGCTGGTAACTGTGGACAGAAGCTTTCTTATACAGGGTGCGGCAAAAAAGTGGACCCCTAATTTTTTTGCCGTTTTCTCAGCAACCGTTTGGGATTTTAATATGATTTTTTTCCGCTTTATTAACTGAAACCTTCTACATCTAACTGCCGAGTAAATTGTGATTCTATTGATAAACAACGAAGTTATAGATTTTTTAACATGACCGACTACCGATTTTTCGGCATTCAAAAATGTTCACGCTAAAAATGCTATTTAATTTTTAAAAACTGGTTACACGTTACTGCCGATGACGTCACAGTGACATTTTGATAAACAACAATTTATATTGTTTATAAATTTTCATTAAATTATCCTTCCTTTAAAGCAATCGCTAGCTATCCACCGGATTCATCTTCCAGCAGAACGGCGCGTCAGCACACAGCGCGCAACGCCGCGCAGCGCACAGAACTGGCTGCGGGCCAGCTGTCAAGATATCATCACAAAAGACCAATGGCCTCCAAATTTGTCGAATATAAACCCAATGGACTATCACGTATGAAGTGCAATGTTGGAGACTTACTGCAAGCTTAAAACAAACCTGAAAACAATCGCCAAACTCAAGGAAGCGTTTCAGGTTATCTGGGACAACCTGCCACAGGGACCGATCGACAAGGCTGTAAAAGATTTCTCAAATAAGGCGACTGGAGGCTAGTGTTGTAGCTT
>Ga0209671_1003169_pt1 | contig 15633 bp, 5 predicted proteins | sample WorMetHERISLAND2_2_FD_187401 | JGI IMG/M metagenome (GOLD analysis project Ga0209671, IMG submission 187401) | Marine gutless worms symbiont microbial communities from Max Planck institute for Marine Microbiology, Germany - Olavius geniculatus... | ecosystem: Host-associated > Annelida >...
GTTCAACCAAATGGAAGTAAAATGATGTTAGTCTTGTCTGTTTTTCATAATTTATTTTTTTTCATGTTCATGTTTTTGATCTAAGTGAATTCTCAATTGCAGTGAAACACTATTTGCTTTATGGACCTTGAGTGGTTTAGCTACTAGTATCCACTGCAGATCGTAATTAATAGCTTTCTGATTTTTCAGCCAGCTGTATCAAGGCATTTTGGTTGAATTAGAAAAAGTCATCAAAATTCCTTCAGATTTTGATCTTGTGGTGGCTTATTTGTTGTATGTTTGCAGCTGTGTTGAAAAGTTTGCATTCAATTGAGGGTTTGTGTGCAAACACGTCAACTGCAACATCAGCCACAGCGTTAAACACTTCTGCCTTCACTGATGTTTATAACGTGAAGTCTGAGTTGATGCGCTTGCTTGCAAACCTTGTCTACCAACACACGACCAATCAGCAAATGGTACCAAAACACGTCTAGTCGCTGATAATAGTTTTTATGCTGTTTGGTGCAGGTTGTACATGTACACCAGAAATGAATGTTTACTGTTTAGCTTTTGCTGTACGTCAGTTATAACTTGTATGTCAGAATGTTAGATAATAATAGTGGTAGGTTGAACACACAAATTGCATTCGGTTGGGCAGAATTTTTTTCTGTGTTACATATTGTGCGTTTTCTATGAAGGTTAAATTTTCTGTTCCATTATTGTGTGTTTATACGTGCATTTTGCCTGGAAAGGCCATCTCCGAAATGACCTATACAGTGTTGGGTGGGACGTTAACCCTACTAACTCACTCACTCACTCACTCAGCGATTTTCAGTGATATAAAAAATTCAGCTGTTATATGCATATGAGATAATCTCTAATGTTTGCTTTGGCCATTTTATATGATTAATTTTGTAATTTTGTATAATTTATTCTGCATCTTTCTGCTTTACACCAAAACCGTGCTGCGGATTAGGCATAGAAACTAAAGTAAGTTTGTTAAACTAAAACCAATTTATTTTTTAAAAGCTAAATTTCGATTGTCAGTTTGTATTCATAGCACTTTTCAATTTTGGTGGCACTAGGTGTTTATTGATGTAGCTGTTTTCTGTGTTTGCTGTTTGGATGCATTATTGGTATGTGAACTGTATCTATAGGTACGAGATCTTGATGGCATTGCACTCATTCTTGATCACACCTCAGTTGATGCAAATAATCCCTGTATCCTTTGACAGTAGCAAGCAGATACTTCCATGTCAGTTAACTCATGTATAGCTTAACTTGATCGCCTGTCTTTCAGGATAAAAATTTATTAAATATTTTTGGTACTTATGTGCTTGTTCATATAGGGAACTTTGATTTTATGCAGACTCACACGTATTTGCCAAGTAGGACGTTTTGGTTTGGTTTGGCAACTCATGCTGGTGACAGTGACAACGAACACTCGTTTTGTGATCTGCTGATGAGTGTGTCTTTTTGTGATAAATTGGTGGCTCAGTGGTTAGGATGTTGGATTCACGATCGAGAGGTTGCAAGTTCAACTCCTGTCTGCTCTGCTACCAAGTAACAACTCTGGACAGGTTGTTTTTACCCTACGTGCAGGTGGTCTACTAGTGCTTAGTGTTGAGCCAATTTGTAACTTTCAGGTTATGGTTCGGTTCGGTTTTCACCATGTGGCATTTGCAAGCAACCTTGAGTAAGTTGCTAACCTACTGCATGCTTTGCTGCATTACTCAGTCTCCTACCCTCTGTGGGACGGGAAACGAGTAGTAGCTTACAGCCCAATGTGGCTGATTGAGGCAGTGGTATGTCTGGTGGCTGCAAACTGCTTGTCAGGTGTGTTCACTGATGCTGGCAATGGATAGCCTCATAGTGTGCTGCGGTATCATTAGCTTATACTAATCAGCTGCTACTTCCGAGATTGGAAAGCGCTTTTGGCCATGAGTCTCACGCATTTAAGAAGCGCCATAGCAACTACTTGACCTTCACTTTGGCTTTTTACTTTAATTAGCAGAATTACTGAAATATTAGTTTTGAAAGTGCTTTAAATCAATAATGTAGCATGTTTACTTAGTTGCATTTACTGTTCTGCTGCATTTGTTTAGCAGTACAGTGGTTAGTACAGTCCTTAACAGGTTGCTACTCAGATATTGTCCAGTGGTCGGTGTTGGCTGTATGCAACCTTTGTGAGGAGAACGAGGCTAACCAACGCTACATCGCTGACATGAGGCTGTGTGGCCCGACGTCCAGAACTGTCGATATGTTGTCTGAGATAGGCGTTAGACTGACGCCGGCGTCTGACTGAGCTGTAGATAATAGCAGTATTGGCTGATATGAGCCTTTTATGAAAGAAACTGTTCTGCATTCGACTGCAGTGTTACTGCTGTTGTATTGAAGTTATATCCACTCCATATTTGTATTTTTTAGTCACACACACGTGTACATTTAAAAAGTATTTGTCAAGAAGTGTTAACACATTTTCTGTTACTGTAATTTGTAATAATAAAAGCAGTTGTACAATATTGTTATATGTTCATATACCGGTAACTGGCTTGTGACTTCTGGTCAGTAATGTCGTGTGTTAAAAAAACGGAGGCAGGAAGTTGCAGTTTTACGACAGACAGCTGCAAATTTCCAACGTAGGAGTTTGTGGGTGCTTTTTCTCCTTGGATTTTGCCGAAAACGGGGTTTTGAACCACAAATTTTTGAATTTTTATGCAAAGGTTTTCTGACAACTTTCCAATGACCCAAAATTTAGGCGGAGGGGGGATGGTGCAAACACAGATTGCAAGCGTCAACTCTGGTTGCTGAAGTTATTGATCACTACAATGCTATAACGGCTATGGGGCCATTCAAAAATATGTCACGCTTTTTGACCAAATTTGGCCCCCTGCTCCCTATGTCACAAACTGTCACACATGGTCAACCCTCCTATGAAAAATATGTCACAGCCCACAATACTGCCCTCTCAACTGTATGCATCTTACCAAATGTAGCACCATAATAGCAAGCCAGCCAAAAGTTGTTCATCTACCCATAAATAGAATATATGCATATATGCATCCATGCATCATCATAATCATTTCGAACATTATTTTACTGTTTACACACAGTCGTTTGCTATGAAAGAACAGTTTGAGTCATAACAGCCAACGTCCTACTGTATCTGAATCTGTAGGCATTTTATCGGAGAGTAACAAGTTGGCCTACGATAAACGTTTAAGTCTATAAAAATTTTTCACAAACGCCTGACATCACGTTCCTGTACTCCCTCCTCTCCCCCTGTCACTTTGTCACACCCCATCTGACTCCCTCCCCCCTTCAGGCGTGACATATTTGTTGAGTGGTCCCTATGGGATATTTTAAAGGCCAAAAATGATAACATTGTCATAACTGTAATCTTGCATAGAACATATCGGTAGTAAAGAGCTGAGTATTGCATTGATCGACGGCAAGTGGGAAATGATGACGGAAGAATGAGTATATCAGGAAGCAGAGCACTGAGGAAGGTGCTGATACTTTATCGCTGTCAGAGCCCAATTTGAACCCGATTAGGCCTATAGGTACCGTTGCTAGAAATGTAGGGCCCTCAGGTAAGTTTTCTGACGTTAACGTATAGAAACTTACCATGAATTTAGCGTTACAGCTTACAGTTTGCTGCTGTTTAGCTACCTGACTTGAGATACAGCTATCGCAAGCCACAGGCTTATACGGTGTATAACTTTGCGTCAAGTTTAACAATAACTCGGGACAGAGAATGTCGAGCTCCGCCAAGTGAGCTTCCAAGTGTCGCAGGCTCGCAGCACGTCATAAAGAGGCCTTCACATGTGATAAAATGTTGAGTTGCCATCAAACGTTTCCTCTCCTCTGGCCTCTATGAGAACGCCGCACAGGCGTAAGCCTATTGTGGGGCCCTTTTTCGGCTAACACGAACATGCCTAGATCCGTCTCTGGTCCCTCGAAGATTTTCTACGTAAGCGGATGATGTGACTCTACAATTACAGGGGTCCCAGTTGTCCTGAAATTTCTGAAATTTCAAAGTTGTCCTGAAATTTAGAATTGTCCTGAAATTTTAGTCATTTAGTACAAATGTCCTGATATTGGCCATCATTTTGCCGTAAATTTGTTTAATATTTTGCTGGCAGTACTGCTGTACTGTTAAATTCGATATTTCTATTTCTCAGAACTGTAATATTCTTTTACAGTAACTGCTTTTGATATACGAATACAAGAGGTGACTGTTATTTCATTTACTCTACTCGTAATATTGTAATGAATGACTGCCTCTCTGATGTTTATGACTGATTTGTGCTAGGTAACCTGTAATAGATTTGTATTGGTTGAGATTTTTGATACCGTAAATATGTCCTGAAATTGTCCTGAAATTTACTAAAAAGTTGGTCCTGAAATTTAATTTTTGCTGCTGGGATTCCTGCAATTACAGTGCAGTGAATTGAGACAACATACATGTTTATGATGATGATGATGAAGGACGAATAAACTTAAGCGTGGCGTTAAGTCCTAAGACTACAAGGACACGTAACAATAAGCTTAAACAGTGTAGTCACGTAATAGTAGTCAGCGCAATGAGACGTTCTTAGTCATGTCCGTAAGACCGGGCAAAAAGTTCGGTTTTCAGTCTGCAGCGGAAAACTTGCAACGACGGCGATGACCGGACTGACTCCGGCAAACTGTTCCAGACCGATGCAGCAGTCGCTGGAAAGGTGCGGTCGCCAATGGTAGAACGCACCGTGCGTGGAGCGACCAGCGCTGATGTAGTCGAAGAGCGATGGTGGCGGTCTGACTGTGAAGTTTCTGACGCGCTACAGCTATGCCGTAGAGCATCTATGGAACGCGTTGTCGTATGTCCGACGTCAGTCTGTGGGTAACGGACGTATTGTAGCTAAACGGTGCGAGTCAGATAGGGCCTGGTTGCTATTGATCAGTAATAGGAAATGAGATGATAATCATCGACCTTGGATTACCTTTAAGGTCTGTACTGCAACAGGAACTGTATATGATGTAGCGCGACTTTCTTAGCGACAGCTGGGCTTATTTGTCTGAACATAGTGACCTAGCGATGACGTTGTAGCTACTCGTCGCTGTTCTCAGCGGATGTTGAGTGGACTATAGGATTCGAGTTAATTCAGAGCTCTTGTATGACGGCTATGGATGGGCGAAACACTGGTGCACAGCGTCGACTGCAGGGGTTGAGCAGTGGCGGATTTATGGAAACGTACCGGCCTGCTACTTCGCAGACCTGTCGCCGGGGACGTTGACAAGACTACTTGTTATTGACACAGGAAATTTGTTTTAGACGAAAAACGAACAAAATTTACGATACTGGACCATATTTTGACAAAAAAATGGCCAACTGATCTCCGACAAAACTTGCCCAATTTTTTCCACATTTAAACCTATTGGCATTATAACCTACCGCAATGTTTTAGGATTGGAAATCAGTTTCATAATTAAATTTTAATAGCCGGATTAAATTTTGACGAAAAGAAGAAATTTGAACGAAACTTTAGACGAAGTTGGCAATTTTAGAAAAGAAAAAATGACATTCTGGACAACGTATACTTGTGTCCCCACTATACTCAGTTTTTTGCTTTTTAATGGTTTTTTTTATCTCAGTCACATCTAGAGGCATACCAGTGTCATTTTAGTGTTTAATTCGACTTTAACAAACACAGCAATGACTGTTAATGAGTCCGGTGAGACTGAATGAATAATTCATTTCACGCTACATGAAAGCTTAAAATAGTTAGGATTATAATAGAATTAGCCTATCTCGTTTGTAACCTTGTTCTTATTAAAAGTTTTATGTTATCGTTTTTGCTTATTTCATTATTCCGAATGAGAGAAGTTGAGAAAATATCAGTAGATTGTGCAATTTGTTGCTTGCGTGACACAAAAAATGTCTAGTGCAGTCTCACTCACCTATTGTTGAATGCTAATGATGTGACTGGTTCACCGCTGATGCATGACGGTGAATGACGATGGCGTGTAATTATTGACACTATCGGTTTCGGTTTCATTTGCACTAGGCCTAAAACTAAGTAAATTAAAATTCCCCCCGACTGCTGTCGCTGTGGTCTTGCTGAACGAGCTGCTGGCGAGTCTGCTTTGACTGTGAAACTGAGAGATTGTCGTCAACTCGTCGTCCGTACGTCCGTCTGTTGGCACGTGACATTGGCACGTGACTGCCTGTCAGCCGGTCTGTCTGTCTCCAATGATGCTCTGACACTGGCCCGCCAGAACACGCCCTCGTTGCCCGGCGCCTATCGCTGTCAGCATCAGCAGCTGCACCGTTGCCCCGGCAACGGTCGTCAATATTCATGAACCGAGAGTCCTGATTGGTTGGCTGCGGCCGCCTCTGGGGACCTATACAGGCGCTGCAGCCGCCGCTGCCGTCGCGCTCCACTCGCTTATAGGCGACTTCCGGCATCTCTCTGCGTCAAACCGATACCGGAAACCACCGCGTGCTCGCATGCGCAGTTCGCTTTCGTTATTCGTCAGGTATCTAAGCGTACGAATTGAGTGCAGAAGTCGGTCTGATTTGCCACAGATCTAAGCCGGAAAAAGTTATCGTTCTGGAAATCGTTGTCGCCGTCGCAGTCGGCGGGGGGTCTCGAGAACGAGTCTGCTAACTTCGAGTCGGTTAAAGTTTTCGCGTTTTATTTCCTGTGTGGAGTCGGGCCGCAAGTCGGCGTGTGAAGATAGACAATGATGTTCGGTCTGCACGAAACGATGCAGTCCCGTATGCATTCCAGTCTCAAGGAGGAGCCGTCGCTGCTGACGCCCGGGGTGGGCGCGGGCCCTGGTGCTGGAGCCATGCAACATCTGATGCATCATCATCATCATCACCACGTCACCAGCGTCCGCAACTGGATGCAGCCTACAGTCGTCGACCAGGCTGCCGCACTCGCCAGGTATAGATCTATAGGCCTATGTCAATAACACTCAATCGATCCGCCTGCCTTAATTCAGTTCCGTATAAAAGATCATAAAAATGAGGTGGTTTCAGTCATTTGTGCCTTTGTATTGATGGATATCAGCTGTGCATGGTAGACGGACATTTTCCTCGTGGACCTTTCCCCGGACATCTTTCCAGCTCAGGCGGGAAACAATATCCGGCTGGAAATGTACTACACAATACACACCTTTAGTTGTGCCTGTGTATTGATAGCGAGGTCTGTAGCCTCAAGTCCGACACAAAAAAAAACAAATCTTGTTAGCTGTTGATAGTGTGAGATCGTTTTCTATAGTATATTTTCACGCTTTCGTGGCATTTTTTGTTATTTAATGTTTGTAGACCAGTTTGCTCCAATAATTGTGTTATTTCTTCAGTTTATGTCATTCTTTTTCTTGTGGTAAATAAATTTGTGTAAATAATTGTGTTTAGCCTGGGCGTAGGCCGAGCGCACTTTGAGAAGCAGCCGCCAAGCAACCTTCGCAAGAGCAATTTCTTTCACTTCGTTCTGGCGCTTTATGATCGACAGGGTCAACCAATCGAGGTCGAACGAACTGCTTTCATTGACTTCATCGAGAAAGACAAGGTGCAGATACTGTCTAAATCAGAATTTTATTATTTTTAATTGCTTTATAGAATGCGTTTTATACACCAATATGAACGGGTATAATTACATCCGCATGCAGATGTATGATACGATAAGATTTTTTTTTGACTTTGAATGATTTGCAATTTCGCGCTGAAGTGCTTAGTATTTTAATTGTTTGACACAAACCGAAAAATGTAGTTATTTAACGCAACCATTTCCTTGAGTGGGAAAAACCGCCAAAACCTTTGTTCTTTGGGAAGTGATCGACCCATTCCATCCATTGGACTGCATGGACAGTTCGGCCTTCGTTCGTTTGCTATCGACATGGAACTTTTTGCCGCTGTAGATCTGCGTGAGCCAGCATTAATTGAGACTTGAGCGTTGATATACTTTTAGAAATAAGCTGCAAAAGTATCTGTTTTGTAATATTTATTGACGCCCGGTGTATTTTTTATGACGCAGTTGCACTATGGATTGACAGGTTCATTACTCTGATCATTTAGTTGATCGGTCAGTTTCTTTGCCATAGAATCTGACTAATAGTAAACCTAGAAATAGTAAGCCGGTTCGGGTAATGATGTTTGGGTTTGATTTTCTGAAAAGCCTTTCAGGTTATGAGAAGTCGGCAAAAGGTCGAAATCAACCAAAAATCATTCAATCAATCAACCAAAGTCAAAGTTGTCCGAGACGTCTTTACCTCTTCTGACAAAATATTCGATAGACGTACGAGTACTTACCCATGTTAATCCCCCCATAACATAAAATTTCTGTGTCGGCGCCTGTCGTTGGCTGCAGGAAGTGACGTTAAGGCTGTGCGCTGCTGCACTGTCTCTGTCGGCTTATCTGTAGCGATGATCTGCTGCGAGCACTGGCTGCCTGCCTGTCTCCGTTGATAGCGCTCGCCGCGGCCGGGATGCGGACTGATGTGCTGATGGAACGCCCGTTGAAATATTCATCACCATGGTAGCGCCAGCAGCAGCAGCAGCGTCAACATGCGCGCTATTTACTGACAACACATTCTGTCCAGTCCAGTCCAGGTTTTTCGGCCGTCTGCATGGCGCATGCATGCATTCATGTCCTATTTCCAAGCCAGAGTCAGTCTGGTATCCACGTGATGAAAATGGTGACGTGCGATTGGTCACCTAAATTGTTGACCAAGATGCGCACGACTTTCGTTAATTTGAGGTCATCTGCAGCTTCCCTGTGCCGTCTGAATTGATCAGTGACTGGGTAGCTATATATACTGTAAGTTGTTGCTAATATTCACTGTTAGTAAGATTGACAGGGAATATTCCGTAGTGCGTTCTTTTCTATACGAAAAATGCAAAACATAACATCATTTAACTAAGATTTCTTTCTTTTCGTTTTTTTGCCACACGAATGCACGATGCCCTTATAGGCCTAGTGCAGAATGCGATATCACTATTAGTTGTCCGTCCATAGCACTTCAGTGACATATCGTGTCATACGGGTCTCATAACTCCCGTTGTTTGTAAAGTTAATATACACGGAATTAACGCGGGTTTTCACTCTTCAGAGATTTGTCGGCGACTTTGTTCTAGGGACCCCTATCCGAATCTCGGGTGGAATACGTCGACACCGTGCGTTTATCACCGCAGCTAGACGTGTGTGACGTCACTGGGAAGCACGCTTGTAAACGTAAACACATCGCGCAGTGTTCGCTACAACAGCGTCGCCCCTTCCGTAGATGTGTCTAACTAATTATTGAAAATGATTGTTGTGCAGGAAGTAGACAATCAGAAGACGAACAACGGCATTCACTATCGGCTACAGCTGCTCTACGCCAACGGTCAGTTGAACAGAGCCAGAGCAACGTAACTGAACTGAACTGAACTGGCATGGTTTAGTTTTTGACGAACTGACCGATGAACAAGCAGTAATACATTACAGTAGGCACCGTTTATAACGGCGTCGGTGCCTCGGTGGCCTAGGTGATTACGCTCACGTACGCACCAACTAACGACCAATAGGCTCGACTGGCTTGCCCATTGGCAGTTCGTCAAAAAGCCGTGTCAGTTCAGTTTAGTTTAGTTCAGTTCAGTTACGTCGCTCTATACGCGTTTTTACGCTTCATTAATTGGTAAAACCTGCACATACTGTGATTTGTTGTGGGTTCATTGTACAAGAAGAAGTTCGCATAAAATTGAAAGCCTACACTACAAGGCCAAAAATTCGTCATATGGACGTGGTAGTGTTGTATAGGCTTATTGTAGCCTATATAATAGGCTATACGACGTGGTAGTCAACAAGTACGTGCACTACAAATCGAAGTAGTGGAGCTTTGCCTTACGGCGTAAGATGATTGCGAGCTTATCACCTAAAAGTATCACAGCAACAAATTACTGCATATATGGATATTATTTCGACCAGTTAAAGTACCGGTAATTTAATCGCCTGATATTGCGATACTGACTGTTGCAGGTTTACGACAAGAACAAGACTTGTACATACGCCTGATTGATTCAGCCACCAAACAGGTTATACTTTTACACACTTCTGTATATCCAGGTCAACTCAGCCTGGCCATCCCTCCGCGCTACGAGTAGTACCGTAAGCATAGGCACATCGTGCATTGCATGCACTAGCATTATATCTGTAGTGTGTTAATGTAAACTGGTGTCCGGCTGAGAGCTAAGGAATTTGAACACATGTGCAATCCCGTTGTTTGAACGTCAAACTGAACAATGGACCGTATGGACCTATGGACCGTAGCATGACTCTGGGAGGACTTTGCGTTTTACTATTCGGTCAGAATTTGTGTAAGATATGTAGGAAGAAAACAAAAAAGCGACAGAACTTTTCGTTTTATTTAGACAAAAGTTTTTTTTGCATACGTCTTCAGGACATTACGAAAAACAAACACGATTCACTGTCATTGTGTGCTATTTTACTTATTTAATTACTTATGTGATTTTGGTTGGAATGTGTTGCAGGTGATAATATTCGAGGGCCAAGACAAAAATCCAGAAATGTGCCGGGTACTTCTAACGCATGAGATCATGTGCAGGTCCGTACGTTATTGCCACTTTCTTGTGACATTGGTGGGAATAATTATATACTGAAAGCCCCTAATTAATTACAAATTAATATACATTTAATTAATTTCCGTAATATTACATATTATCCATGATGGTCCAATGCTGTTGGTGCGTGTGTGTTTTTTCTCTCTGTGTGTATCTGTGCTATATGGCTGCATTTTATCGCAATGGCCATGCATGTTCAAGCCCAAATTTAATTACGCCGACTTTTGCCAAAACTTTCACTCAAGGATAGTCGCGGACCGAACACAAACCATCTTGACGTGTCCAGATGGTTGCGACAAAGTTTGTGACAAATCCGCAACATGACACGTTCCTGACAAAATTTGCGAACTTTCATGCTTTGTGTCCGTACTGACTTTGTCGCAAAGTCGGCGTATATAATGGAATTTGGGCTTTAGCATCGATGCAAAACTGTACAGAAATAATGTTGATGATGATGATGATAATTATAATAATCATATTTTATAGCGCCTTTAGGTAGTGACTTTAGCGGCACTGGAATTTACGTCATATTATTTTGTGATTTTCTCGAACTTGCACTATAGTAGGATGTACGGATTTTACTCTCAAAATGACGCAGCGTCAAAAACAGATACGTCTACGTAAAATTTGCATGTTTTCATTTTTCTTAGTTTGCGCCAAAACAGAAACCGAAACTGAAACTAAGTGAATGAAGTACTGGAACTGAAATGTTTTTGACAGTCGATGTTGCGACAAGAAGAGTTGCGGCAACCGAAACGAAACGCCTTCCGACCCTGTCATCATCGACAGGTAAGCTCGTATACAATGTTATCTTTTCACAGTCATACACAATGATGCATTTAACATTTTATACGAATTTTATTGTTTTAACAACTGCCCGTAATAACACATTTTTGTAGGCTAAATTTACATCTTTAATTATCACCGGCGATAGAGTAAACAAGAAAATATATATCTAAAAAACAAGGAAAAACCAACGTAATATGAACAAACAAAAATTTAAGATAAAAGGACAAAGTTTTTACGTTTGTACAAAAAACGTTTGTGCGTTTCTGTGATATGATACTTGATAAATGACTTACAAAATTGTATTTGATTAATAATAATATATAATATACGATTTTCTTGAACCTGCATTAGTGAGATGTTCTAAACGCTCTATTAACCGATTTCCGCGATAGAATCTATAGGGTTTCGGCTAACTTGCTCATGTAGCTGAAATAACGGTGCATGTGCAAAAAGCGATTATTTCCGTGTATCGTCGTCGGTGTGCTATAGCAGCGCATGGCACGTGGTAGCTGCTGCTGATGCTGCGTAATCTTCGTTGCTGTCAGAACGCGACATTCAAACACGCCTCTTTAAATATCTGACCGACAGATTAGCGTACTCCTCCTAGCGGGCTTTTGTCTGCGCCGGCCGGTGGTGATAGGGCCGGTCTTCCCGCGGGCACTGGACCGACGTTATAGCGCCGTCCATCGTGCCGTCCTGCCGGCACATCTGCCGCGTGAGACCGCACAAGTCATTAGCCGGGCGTCGACTCGAGACAATAAGAAACAAATTAACTCGGCTCGTTCGAGGCGCGGGCGCTAGCCGGCGTCTTCTCTGATCGACTGCCTTGGCCAGTCAGTCCGTCGCCCGCGGCACCGCTCAACCACGAAGCTTCAGCGACGACCGACCGACCGACCGATGATCAGACGCTGTGCTGTTCTGCCGTCCTCCTTGGCGATTTCATTCCACGACACCAAACGACATGATGCTGTATTTGGACTCACTCTTGCCGGACTGACCGACACTGGCCCAACTGTCTCGAGAGCCTGGTGCATGCAGCATGGGAGGTTATTGGCTGACAGTTTCCGTCTTTTGGCACGCGCTGTGGCATCTAAGACGTTTCTACGCATAGGCATACGTAACGGTAACGCACGTGCCAAAGACTATAAATAGAAAAAGATTTATACTATCTTTGCTCTAACGTTTCGAGGGAGATCAAATAGAGATGGCAACGACAAGTACTGGCATGATATGCGGTCGTCCGTTCAGTTGTCGGGCGTCCCAAATCTTGACAGTAAATTAGGTCACCACAGAGGACGTGATTACGCCATATATGCGCCATTTTCTTGTGTGTTTCGACCTCCGTCGACCTTTTTGATTTTAGCGCCAGTCCGGATCTAGGAATTAAAAAAAAAGATTTAGTTTTTTTCGATCGTTGTCTACGATGGTGATAAGCCTGTCTGTTAACGACTAGCCAGCGACATTTCTTCTAGCTACTGGTTTATTTAGCTATATTCGACATACAGTTTTTGGTTGTTAAGTAGTGAGAGAAGAAAAGGAGAGTGAAGTTGGCATATGTCAGTGCAAGCTGATTTGTTTGAAATTTCTTGGATTTTGTCGGAGTTATGAAACGATTTGGAGACGCGTTGCTCGTGATCGTGTCATAGCCCTCTGTGTGACGGCGTTAAGACATTTCATTGATTTGCGGTCTGCTGTCATGCAGTGAAGATAGCTCGGTGCCACTGCCATGAGTGCTTTTGTGTCTTCTAGCCCATGCACGCCACCATCCGCGCGCCGAATAATGGCGTTACTTCCGGTTCCATTTCCGGTCTGTGATTGTCGCCGTGGCGCGAATCAACAACACTGATAATGAGAAGCCAAGATGCCGTCGTTTTTTTTTGTTTTTTTTTTCATTTTCTTTTCGTCTTTCTGCAGTTTTTATTGTGTAATTATTTTGGTCGAGTGCATATTACATTGCGACCGTAAACTACTGTCTTTTGCGCACGAATGTATTGTATAAATTACTGCCAGTTTCAGCACATTTTAACAACATGCGACATTGTCAAGCATTAGTTCTGCATATACATTCAGAGTGTCACAATATCGACGGCGCGTTGCGTATATTATATTGCCTGACAGAGTGGAGATAACAATAACAACAAGTGACTGAAGTAATCCGGTAAAACGCGAAATGGCTGATCGGTGCTGCCCCTTGGCGAATCATAAGTAGGCAATTTTGGGCGGGGGTTTGACCCTAAAATCTTTTACTGAGACTCCATCTACCACAGTGTGTCATTGGATCACGAAATGTTTGACGTACATCAGTCAAATGGCATGTGAATTTGTCGAACGGTTTAAGTAGGTTGAGGGTGCATGAATGTCACAGACAACGGACAGACCACGTTACGAAAAAATAGGTAGCTATACGCGAAATCGCCACTTAAAAACGAACCTTAGCTAAATTAATCCGTGGCACGGATGGGTCAGATTACTACCAGAAAGATACGTTGCACACTTCCTTCTCGTCTGCTTTAACAAAATATCTGAGCTGATGCTCATGAGACGCGCGGGAACCTATAGCAGTTCCTGTTCGCAGGTTGTCTTGATCTGTCTCCACCCGTTTCGTCGCAATTCACTTTTCTGCAGCCAGAAATCCCAAAAAATTACTAAAACCCTTATTTTTGGGGTTCATCCTTATTCATAGTCATTGATGTTGATATCACTAAAAAGCTTGTGACCCGTGCTTGTTGCATGTCTCTGCCCATCCGCAACCGTTTTCACGCTAGACAAACCAATAGCGGAAAAATAATTACTTTTAGGGGGTACCCCTCTTTGACATCCTTTTGCGCAAGCCTCGTTGAACGTATATACTTGGACTGCTAAAATCTACATTCAGTGCAGAAAATTTTATTTTCAGGTTGTTTTGGTCTATCCCCAGCCATTTCGGCGCAATTCACTTTCAAAATGTGTATCGTAGCCCGAAATCGCTAAACATTTACTAAAACCCCTTATTGTGGGGGTTCAAGGTCATTCAAAGTCATCGATGTTGCCACCCTTAAAAGCTCATCGCCAGTGCTTGTTATAATAAGCAGCATGTCTGTGCCTATCAGCAACCATTTTCACGCTGGACAATCCAATAGCTGTAAAATAACGTTTTAAGAGGAGAGGGTGCCCCTCTTTCCGCCCGTCTTTTGAGGGGACCCTTCTAACCCAGCGGCATGTAATTTTGTTGCGAAATACTATAGAATCTAGGCTATCATATGATGAAACCCGAAGTTTCTGTCTTATCTGGGCTTGGATTGGTACCGGATAGTGACGGACGGACAAACAGACAGACAGAATTACCGTATAGGCCTATAGCTAATACGCAGCTCTCGCGCGTAAAAACTGACCACGCAATGAGTTTGTGCTGATATCGTAATAGTCCGTAGTCGCCTGAGATGTGCTAGGCTTAAGCTATGCCAAATCAACACCATTCCTGCGAGAGTCTTCTGTTACTGCAGGCTTTATATGTGCAGTTGCGAAATTGCAATATGGCAGTGACTGAGCGTCCAAAGAGAACAAACTCCGGTTAATCAGTCAGTAGGCCTAGGTTACAATAATACTCAGATCTCCGCCCTGCACAGTCGAGTAGTTCTGTGTGTGATCCACTGCTGGTTTAACGAAGCTGCTGCTGCTGCTGCTGATGGTGATGATGGAGTTTGGCGGCCTCTAGTGAACGTTTCTCGCACTATGCCGATTGGACTCACTTTCGCCCGGCCAGCGGTCGCGGTCGAGGGTCGGCTGTCCTGCGGGTGTCCTCGCCAGTCGCCACCGCACGCCGTCCGTGTCCTCAGCCGTCCGTGACGATCGTCTGCTCGCCCAGGCCGTGCGTCGGTCTGTCAGCCGCGGCGACTCTGTAAATCACATGCAATGATCACGTACAGTACGCGCTGGTAGCTGGTAGATCGCTACTAGGAATGACAAGACTTGGTTTTCTAGTTCCTCCCCGCTGTGACACGACAGCGGAATTCTATTGAGGCACAGAACTCAACATCTTGAAAGTGGCTGCGGGCATACGAATAAACGTGATCTTATACGACTTAAAATATCAAGGAAAAGTCCAAAAGTGAAATCTTACAGCTTACAACTAACTGTTTTATAGATCGACGAATATTCGAAGTAGAGTTTTTTTCATTCTTTTCCTATGTTTAGCATATATTTTCTGTGTTTCTTTTGTTTATCTTAGTAATGTTTGTAGTTTTTCTTTACTGTTTTCCTATGTTACTGTTCTTGCG
>Ga0209671_1003170_pt1 | contig 15632 bp, 12 predicted proteins | sample WorMetHERISLAND2_2_FD_187401 | JGI IMG/M metagenome (GOLD analysis project Ga0209671, IMG submission 187401) | Marine gutless worms symbiont microbial communities from Max Planck institute for Marine Microbiology, Germany - Olavius geniculatus... | ecosystem: Host-associated > Annelida >...
GTTCAAAGTGCTGTCCCTTTACTCGAACACAGGCCCGGAGACGTCTTCTCCATTCGTCGATTGCGTCATCGACAACGGTCTGCCGTACATCAGACCAGACCTCCACCAAGCGCTGCTTCAGTTCATCCACATCTAACCTAAGCTGGTACCCCGTTTTATGAAATATCATAAGCCCGTAACACACTACGATATTGAGTACCTTTTAATGATTTTGTCAGCTAATCATTATTATTATTAGGCACAGTTTGTTGAAGTTATTTCAAAACGTAATAGGGGTCCGGCTTTTTTTGAGACACAGTGTAAGTCTCAAAAAGGGTCATCCACAAAAAACAACTGCACTGAGAAGGAAAGAGAGAGAGGGGGCAAACCGAACGCAAACAAAAGGTAGACTGTGTGCATCTTGCACTCACATATAATAACAGTGATGAACACTGGATGAATGCTATCTAGAAGCAAATGTTTATAAGTGTATAACTGTTCATTTTTTGCGTCCTCCATGCTATTTTTGGTCAACATTACTGTTTCTGACCTGTATTAAATAACCACACAGAGGCATTACTAAGTGGTTATGTTCAGTATCCTCCGAGTCGAGGTGCGAACGTCCACAGGGGGGAGCTGAGAGAGGAGTTGGGTCAATGCGGACAAAAGTGGACAAAGGGGAAGGGCGGTCAATTTTGGCTGATATTTTGGGGACATCTTTTATGGATGACACCAAAGCCCTCAGTACAGCTTCAGCTACGATCGACCTATTTGACGATTATAAAATGATGAATTTATGCTTCAGCCTAACCTAAGCAACAGTTTTCAGTACGGCAACAGGAAGAAAATCCTAACATCTTAATAAAGAAATCACACAGAAGGAGACCATCATGTCTCCAGAGCTAGAAGAACATGACTGAGGCCTGCCCAAGGCCTACTTATCTCAAAATAACTCACACAAAATAAAAGTTACCACTATATATTGTGAAAAAACAAAATCAACAATAAAAACATATATACGAAACAAACCGCCCAAAAACATCCCCAGGCACCATGCCTGTCGAGAGTCTCAACATTTACCAAGACTACACACCCCCAAATGTCACCTCACTGCCGACAAACCTCAGCTCTAAACTAGCCACCAAAGCACCCGCACATTTATAGCCCAAGATAAGTTCTGTCACCTAGACACACTGATACAGTGGTACAAAAGTATACTCAGTATATAGTTGACATCTGCGGCAGTAACTTACCAAAAAGCACCTGAGTAGAGTACTGCAGTGCAGGAATGATGAGATTGTTAAAAAGCAGAATACTCAGCTACAAATTCACACACACAATAGCTTAAGCACAATGCATACATATATTGCCTCTACAAATAGTATCCAATCTCTACGCAATACAAAATTCTAATACAGCTCAGATGGTGGATTTGTACAAGGTTTAAACAGTTCTAGTTAATAAGCAATTTCTCTCTGTGGACCGCAATCAAAACTAATTATCCTTCTACTTCTGTTCCTCCCACAGCCATTCCGTAAGTTTACAAACCATAAAGAAATAAACAAACTTTAAATTGCAAATCTTTCCACTTTACATAATAACACATAAAGAATGTTACAGCACTTGTGATGTGAGCCTAAAGCACTCAATAAATGATATGGATGTAGAATATTGGCAAACGTAGTAACTCACCCAAAACAAACCTCCATTCCATGCACAGCACAGGAAAATTCTTTGACACACTTTCGGAGGACTGAAACAAACAACACAAAACATGATATACATGTTCTTCTGACAAAAAAGCAGACATTCATATACAAATAACACAATAGTCTTTGCACACTGTTGCATGTGAACAGAAGACTTCTGGACTGTATATTTAACGGATTACACCAGATTTTGATAAATACATTCAAATCTAGCTCCAGCAAATTCTTCAGTGAATTTAGTGCAATTACCAGTATAGCTACAGTTGATGTGGACAATTTACAGCAAGTATTGTCATCTGTTTGACAATCTCAGTCACTACAGACTAATCGACATAATGCCATTATATAACTATCAACTCTTCAACAATTATCATGATGGAAATAAGTAACCGAAACAGCGCACACTCAACTCCGCACAAAATACTTTTGTCAACACTTTAATTAACACCAAGTAACGAGTAACAAAGTCTTTGCACATACAAAATTGTCCTTGGGACAAACCTGTCCTTAGTGGAAGAACCAGCTGCTCTTTTCTTTCTCGCAGCTCGTCTCCTAGCCAGTATCGTTGGGGTCTCTTCACTGGCAGATCCCTCGCCACTGTCCACTTCATCAGTCTGTTGACTGTCCATCTGGTACACTCGCACCATGCCAGTGATAGAGTCACGAAATCCTCTTGCAACGCCATTCAACAATACTAAAGCACTGTCCGACATTGTAGAATGCCACAGCCAGAATGACAATCAAAGTCAAATTTGGATGAACAGCAAACTCTTCTCCTTCTCATTCCAACAGATGCCATAAACTTGATCTTTTCTCATGCATGTCACAGCTCTGTTACTGTTGCATACAGACCAAACCCAACTGCATGCAATATAAGCAAAAAAATTTACCTTACAAAGTATAATAATAACAACAATAATAAATGATAAGGCACCTGTAGGTAATAGGCAAATTTCACATTCTGCAATCCGCATTCCGCAAAGTACACCAATATTGAATTATCGGTATTCAATAGGGGTGAATCGTCCAAGCTAAAGGAGGTGAACAAGCCAGGAGGCGAATCAGACAGGGGGTGAGAAAACCAAGGGGCGAAAGAGCCAGGGGACGAAACAGCAAAAGGGCAAAGAAGCCAGACACCGGCCACTATATCTTGCAGTGGGTGTCGGTAAAATGCGTCTGGTGTGCCTAGGTGCATCTACTGCAATTAAGGTCGGGATAAACGTTAAAGACAGGATCGGAGATATGGTTACGATCAAGTAAGTAAGTAAGTAAGTAAAGTGTAAATTTATATAGCGCATACTCAAAAAGATCTCTAATGCGCTTAATACATTTTGTCTTCAATATTTCGCAAAAATGTATGTCTTTACCTGACGTTTGAAAGTATCGAGACTCAGTTCTGGGTGACGAAGACTGCCTGGCAGTGAATTCCAAGTCGACAGGTCCGCCACAGAAAAGCGCTGACGACCGAAACTGTTCAATCGATAGCGCGGTACGACCAACTTCCGCTGAGTGGCAGAACGCACATGTTGAGATCAGCGTCAGGGCTAAGATTTGGGTATGTGACGGATAAAGTCAGTAACGCCGTTATGCATAAAAACAACTGACGCACCGGAGCCACGTTTAGGGCAGGTATTGTTCGGTTGGGGGTAAGAAAGAAAATGATATGAATAGAGCTAAGAGTAGGGATAGGGTTTGGACTGATGTTAAGCGTTTGATTTGGTAACAGTTACGTACGTTACTAAACGCAGACGCACTACACGCACCAGACGCATTATACCCACACCCTCCTGCAGTCGAATGCTGTCGGTGGAGTCTGACTCGTGACTCAGAACTTCAGTAACACAAAACTGACAAGCGTGCGGAAAAAAGCATTTATAAAGTTGACACAGGTCACTAACTATAGACTGACGTTCTGTTTGAATACAATCATTAGAAAACATTTAATTCACAGTTTATTACTCATTACTATTTACTAACTGAAAATGAGTCGTACCGATATTAATGAGAAAATAAGTAATAATACCCGGTAATGTTGGTGCTGCAAGCGTATACTTTCACCAGACTTTCACCGTGCAGTGCACTGTGGCACCCAAGGAGGTTAAATGGGTTTAATGGTTAAATTTAACCTCCTTGGTGGCACCGCCGTTCGAGGTCATTAATTTTGAGGCTAATTAAAAACACGTATAAAACTTTATTAGCGACCAATATCAATCATCACGTTATCGAACTTAAACTGTTTTTCAGATGCAACAACTGAAATTATTGGTCAAAAATCGCCGATTTTCTCCAAACTACTGTCATTTATAGTCTTCAATTTTTTTTAATTTTTGAAAAGTTATACGAATTTTAAAATTAGAGGCTTTCGCTATTCGCAGAGCTGACACACATGGAGCTGACAGTAGACAACTAGACTCGAGAATCAAGATAGAGATCGTCTTACTTACTGCATAGAATGACGTGCGTAACCGGATGTTTATTCCAGCTACACACAGAAATAATAAATGAAAGTTAGTTTTGCTTTTGCTAATGTTTATTGAATTATAGGACTCTCGTGATTGTTTTTACAGTTTGTTTTCTATGTTGGCATATTACTGACGAGAAGATTGGTCGTTCATGTTCATGGAGTACAGAATGTTATGTGTTTTACCTGATCTGACTGACTAATGGCTTTTCCGTGCTTGAACGTAGTCAGCAAGACACAGCTTCGTGAGTTGAAGGTATTTATTTTTCTATGCACATACTTTACCGAAGTAAGCCGATATGTTAAATAGTGTTTTTATGTAAGCAAGTAAGTAAATTTGTACCGGAGGCACTTGAGAATTGGGCTATGGGTAATAGGCGGATGTGCAGATATGCGAATGTGGCAACGGGTAAAAAGCGGATAAAATTTGCGGATGCTAAGTGCGGATGTGTGGGTAAAATGCGGATGTGTGGATAACAGTTGTCACGTACATTACCATTCAGACAGAATTCTAGTTTATTATATTAACTAACAAATTCACAAAATGTATTAGAATTAGTATTTTATGAAAATTTACTCGTCTGAGATATGCACTGAGTGCCTTCTAGTTTTTTTGCTAACTTTTAGTTTTAGATTAAAAATTTTCAGTCTGTTGTAATTTGTTTAAAACGCGTGAATTGTGTGAAATGTTGTGATAAACAGGAGGATTATCACATTCGTTTTCGAAGGTCAACGCATGTCACTCCTGCTTTGATTCAGCGACTTGGACTTCAGGCGGAGTTAGATGTATGTCATGTCTCTTGAATTCCATAGTTTGTAACAAGACATAACTTGTTGATGCATTGCTGTTGATCGGATTACAGGAAGCATATGGTAGTATTTTTCTTGTAAAATATTCTGGTCCAGCATATTCTTAAAAGCAACATGAGTATGGAGTACTATCCCAGTAGTAGGTAACAGTGTGTACTTATTGGTGTATGTCGACATGTGTGTATATTTAGCACATTAAGCACCGTGAAAAGATAATTTAATTTTAATTTAATAGTTTAGTTCTGAATCAGTGAGTTGAATAGGTTTTTTGGCTTTATGCCGGTTTTGCTTTTTTGTTGTTTGTTTTGTAATAATGCACACATCTTCAGAGTTGAGTAATGTTGCACGTGGAAGGTGTTACGATATCTATACTGCATGTAGTATAATGTACTTATACAGGGTCATGCTGGATGTGTCAATTGCTTGACATGGAATGATAAAGGAAGGTAAGTGAGGATATTCTGTTTTATTATATGATATAATATGTTTATGTGCTATATAAGTTGATATTTTACTTACTTATTCAGTATTTGCTTAACTTTCTTCTTTGCACATTTAATCAGTAAACTAAAACTTGATGATATAACCCATGTTAATTATGTAAATGTTGTTCAAACTGAAGTCGAATTAGCATCAGATATGTTATGTGACTGTTAGAGACACATTTTTCGCATATGTTTGTACACTAAAAGTTTATTGTCTTATCTATCTTAATGATGTAAATGTTGTTTAAACTTAAATTGAATTATCATTGGAATGTAATGTGATGACTGGAGAGACATTGTGCATGGTAAAGGTGAAGGTAAAGTCCAGTACTTGCTATAGCGCTTCTTACATGAGACGGACTCAAGACCAGAAGTGCTTTACAATCTTGGAAGTGGCAGCTGATTGGCATGAGCTAATAATACCGCAGCGCACCATGCTGCCATCCATTACCAACAATTGGACATGCGGTTTGTAGCTAGCAGACATACCATCGCCCCAATCAGCCACACTAGGCCTTCACCACCTAGCCCACGGAGAGCAGGAGGCTGAGTTAGCCCGAGCACATTGTAGGTTAGCAACTTGCTCAAGTTGCTTGCAGATGACGGCAGTGAGAATCGAACCGCAACCTGAAAGTTACGAGTCAACGCTAACCACTAGGCACTTGCATCTACACACGCGGATAGGTGTGAACAACTTGCCCAAAGCTGTTACTTGGTATCGCATCGGCTGGGCATTGAACCATGGATCTTTCGGTCTCGTATCTAACGCCCTAACCGCTGAGCCACCAAGCCACTTGTAGCTGGGTCTGTAGACTAAAATCTGATGTTGTTACCTATTTTAATGCTGCAAAGGTTTAAATTCAAGTTTTAGTGAGAGGGCTGTTGTAAGCTAGAGCAGTCGTAGAGTGACTGGTGCTTGTGATTTGTGTGTTTACTCAGCCTGCTGGCCAGTGGCTCAGATGACGTACAGGTTATTATCTGGGATCCATTTCGCAAGAAGCAGCTGACCACAATTCGCACAGGACACAATGGCAACATCTTCTCAGTGAAGGTGTGTGCTAGTACTCAGTTTATCATCCTTCATCATCATCATCATCATCATAATTGTTACTTTTAAACACAAAACAGGAGACTCAACTGGCTTTATAATATTCTGCGAACAAAAATGCTTTAAAAGTTTTGATGTTACCTAGTAGCTGCATGTTTCGTAGTCGTTTTGTGGAAAGAATGTGACTAAAATTACAGTTACAACTAGAAAAGCAGTCATAGCCCGCAGGTACCTCTGCCAAGGCAAAGCTATTCGCCAGGTGGCATCACCATCTTCGCTTTGCCAGCGGTTCCCTTATGCCCCCTTTAACGAAATGGTAATGAAAATTTAAAGTGATCTGGAATACAGGATTCCTGCTGGATCACGCCCAAAATTGAGTCACTGGTAGCTTATGCCATGCTCGACATACCCTCAAAATTAAAGATCCATCCATAACTTTTCGGGTTATCTTGCTCACACACAGACAGACAAACAGACAAACAAAGTCTGACAAAAACATAACCTCCTTGGCGGAGGTAATAATTACATTTACTGTTGGTAATACAATACCTTATGAAGTCTTATCAGTACCTCGTATTATTTACTCAAAGTCCAAAGATTTTTAAATGGGATGTGGAATGTTGTCCCGATAGTTGCAGACTGTCACTGAAGACGTTTGCGCAGTACTAGTGTGTCCAGCACATTACATGTTAGCTATGAGAATATGATACGGTACGTAAGAGATTGGCACTGAGAAAGCTGCCAGTATAATTTAGCACTTAAACTAAAAAAACAAACTGAATTTTTAAAAAATGGAAATGGAATGAGAGAAAGTAAAATGAAAGAACTGTTATGCAGACATAAAAAAAATACAGAAACAGATGACTATAGGAAAGGTAAATCCCTAAGATAAGAAAATTTATAAAGGACAGAAATAATGATAACTGGAAGTAGAAAAAACGAAAACAGGAAAAAGCCATAAGCAAATCTAGATATCCATGAAATTAGCCCAAATTGTTGCTGGATGTCTATGGAGGGTAGAATTTGAGAAAGGTAAAATTTTGAAATTTGACTAAGTGTGTGTGTGTGTGTGTGTGTGATGCAGTTTTTGCCGCAGTCCGGGGACAACATAGTTGCCAGCTCAGCGGCTGATTGTAAGATTCGTGTCCATGATGTGACATCACACGAGGTCGTGCACGTTTTTGGATGTCATGCGGGGCGCGTGAAGCGGCTTGCAACTTCACCAAGTCAACCCGACGTATTCTGGAGCGCCTCAGAGGATGGAACTATCATGTGAGATGTGATCATTAGAATTTCAAGCTAGAAAAGCATGTTGGCTGCGAACTTACTTTCATGTATCACGTTAACACAACCTAACCAAATTTAATGCAGTGTGAAATAAAATTGGCACATCCCACTGACTGGAATGTTTACACCATCTTTTCAGTGCCTGTTTGTTTGAGTTTGGAGTTTGTACAGGACAGATGGATGGATATACACCATGTTCGTAAAAAACATCGTAAACATTATCGATTGTCACTTGAAGAAGGGATATCCAATTATAATAATTTTTAGCACGAATATTTCTAGCACAGCTGGCCATCAAACGTCCGTTCAGTTTTCCACCTCACACAATGTCTGTTTCTGCGCTTCCTGGAGAAAGCAGAACCAACGAAATATGAGTGAAATGAACAGAAATACATCAAAAAGCATCCCCAACATTATCGATTGTGACTTGAAACAGAATTGACAGATTTTCATAATTTTTGGTGCAAACATTTTTGACACTATTTTCCATCAAATGACCATTCTAGTTCCCACGTCACAGAATGTCTGTTTCTGCACTACCTGGGAAAATCCGAACAGGTGGAATTGGATAAAAATGCAATATTTTGTTGGTTTTGTTTCTCCAGGTAGTGCAGAAGCAGACAGTGGGTGCGGTGCAAAATTGGACAGCCATTTGATCGCCGGTTATGTCAGAAATACGGGTGTCAAAAATTATTAAAATCTGACATTTTCTTCAAGTTACAATTGAGAATGTTCGTGATGTTTTTTCCGGACACACTGTATATACTAGAGCTGGGATTGATCGATTCAAATTCATTCGAATTCAAGCGAATTGATTTGGCAGAGTGAATCAAACTCCAGCTTATTTTGATTCAACCCGCCAATTTCATAAAGTACTAAAGCCAATTTCTGTTGACAAACCCATTTGCGCTGCATACAACTTTACGTTTAGTTTCGCTTTTGTGTCACAAGCTTGCAAAAGCATAACCAGTGAGTGACCATTGGCTGACGTTAAACCTCCCTTCTGTGACGTGATTTTTTTACTTACAGCTTCCAGTTGATTATTAAGGATTGATCTACCGGCGAGTGCGGCGACAGTACAGTAGTACAATAGTAGCCTACATATAGTAGGCCTATAGTGCTAAACTGCAACTCAGAATTCATGAAAAAAATTTCTCAAAATTCACCAGTGAACAGCGTCGTCGTAGGTTAGCAAAGTAGACGGAACCGGAAGTAGCGAATTTTCTGACAGACACTTCAAATTTTTGACAGAATTCTGACAGAAAAAGTTGCAAATTTCCAACGGTGCTTAAAATTGAAATTTTGGCCTTAAATTTTCCCCCAAAAAGAGCCGAAATTTTACATTTTCAGACAGACATTTTCAGACATGATTTTCTGACAATTTTTTTGACAGCCAAAAATTTAGGGCGGGCTACTGTCCTCCCCTTACCTCTGTCCCAATGCCACTGCCAGTGAATCGAATCGAAATTCTTTCGAATCGAATCGGATTTGTTTTCAGTCAAATTGCCTGTCTCTAGTATATACACAGTATGCACATCGCACATGACCCATAATGAGGCCTGTTGAGACGGTTGCATAAGAACGTTTGATAAACTTGTTGTACAGCCTGATGTGCTGAGTGACAGTGGGTTAGATGGAGTGAGAAATTCGCAAATTGGTGACTTACTATTTTCGCTGTTGGCTTGGTTATCATTTATTAGCACATCCTGCATTCTAACAATTGTGCTGAAGATGGCAACTACAGATAATCATTGTGGTATTTTTATACCATGTTTGCCTCTTTCTTTGTATTTAGATTTAATAATTAAACTTCAATTTGGATAGATGCTAAAAGTTTATTTATGAATCAAATGTTATAGATGGACTCCGAAAGATTGCTAACTGTTTGCACACTGAATAGTTATGGTATGCATTTCTCTCCCCCGACTGTCAAGTCATCTGTGTTAACTTGAAGAGACTGAGAGTGATATTAATTAAGTACAAGCATTTTATGTTGACTGCTGTTTCTTTTTTGCACAGTTGAGATTATCCAAATGTGATACGTGGCCACTGCTGAGAGCTGTTTCAATACAAGCTAGATTTCAATACTAGCAGCTGGTCTTTGTAACAAACTGGGCATTCTAGGTCGTTTGCTCTAATTAGGGTTAAAAGGATACCAGGAAACCTGGCCAGTACCTAATACTGATTGGCCTCTTTTGCCAATTCGACTGTACAATGTCTAATGAAAACTGTCAAGGCTAACCTGATTATCTCCCATTTACACATGCCCAGGACTCTAGCTTTACTTGTCCTTTTCCCCAATCTCTCTGCCATAGTCTGCTAGCAACTGCCACACGACTGGCGTTAAGATGTCTGAGCAATATAAGTATTGGGTATGACACTATGATAGCCAATAGAAATATTGCCCTGTTCCCAGTGCTAGTACTAGCAAATATTGAGCAATACTCCAATACTAGTATCGATCTAAGCCTAGTTCTAATATTGTGTAAATTAGAAGTATTACAATGTGTGGTTGGTTGGTGTGACTGTATTGCAGGGAGTTTGACCTGCGTGCTCCTGAGATGTGTAAGACCGATCGTCCGCAGAATGTGCTAATCAACCTCAACGAGCACGTGGGTCCACACGCTGAAGCCAAGTGCCTAAGCATCAACCCAGTGCGACCGGAACTGCTAGCCGTCGGTGCGAATGACCCCTACGTACGACTCTATGACAGGCGAATGCTCCATTGTCATGGAATCACATTTCCTGCAGATACACAGGCTAGGTATCATCATGTACAGAACGTTGCAGTAGAGATTAGGGCTTTGGCTTTCTTGTTAGTGAGTGAATACATTTGGAAAGTTTGGTTTAATAGCCAGGCTAGTGATCTTAATTCTCCTCTCCGTGCCATGCATACCTGTAAGTGTAAACTACAAATCTTTCTATAAAACTACTTCTATTTGTTGTTTTGCAAATAGAATGTATGATTTTGGGGATTTTTACGCAAGTATAATTTTGCCAATTTGTCATGCCGGTCTGGTGTGCATGATTAAGTTTATATTAACTTGTAATTGTACCATAAATCAAGAGGCACATGCTGCATGCTGTATATTTTTGTTGTTTGGTAATTTGCAGAGTATTACGTACATGATGTAGAACACTACACAGATGACATTTAATTTACGAATCAGAAGCAGACTTTGTCTGTGTGGTAGTTTCTCTGACATTTCAATATCTGTTGCTTGTTGTCTAGATTTATACGATCTCGGTTTCGTACAAGTTCACCAGTCCCTGACCAGACGTCGCCAGCAGCGCCTCCGCCACTCGAGGACGATTATCGACTTCCTGACACCTGCGTTACTTACTTTGTCGCTGGTTTGTTTGTTTTTATTCTGCAAAGCTTTCAACATTCAGTGTGATTTGTTAGGTTTTTTTAGAGCTGTCAAAGTGTTAAATTTTTTAATGCATTAACGCACTGCGTTAATTTTTTAATGCATTAATTAATGCGTTATTAACTCACCCAGACCCGTCGAGAGGGGAGAAGTTACGCCGGGCCCCATGATGTTTGGAAGACCCTACCTGTAGAATATAGACAGTTAAAAAACAAATAGAAACATTTTTCAACAATAACTGATGTCATTGCTATCATTATAAATCTATTAGCCTGTCATCTAAATAATGTTGTTTACAGTAGTGATGGAACGGCAACTACAGTTTAGTTGCTTGAATTCATTCGGTTGTCAAATAACCACAGTTAAACGGAATATTGGAACTTTTGCTTCAAAAAATTTAGTAAATTAAATAAATTTTTCGCATGTGCGTTAATTTTTTCAACCCCTGTCAATTTAGTAATGCATTAATTTGACAGCTTTAGTTTTTTTTATCTTTGTTTGATATTGATGCTGTAGTGCACTTATAGTCAGTGCCATCATGTTTTAGAAAAGTGGGCGTGGCAGGAAGTTGCTATTTTTTGACAGGCATTGAAAATTTCTCACAGAATTCCGACGGAGAGCTAGCTGCAAATTATGCACCTCTGATTCGTTTACGACATGATCATATTAATGTCTTATGACTGACTTAGGTCTATATCAGTTAAATGCAATCTTTTGCGGTTCATGTTTGTTGTCGGTACCAATGAAAATGATTGTTTTCAAAAACTTATCTTTAAAAAGACCTGTTGTGTGTCGTGCAGGGTGTAAAACCACTACCGCTCACTCGCTGTATGTTGTGCAGTTAAAGCTGTTTTATTTTTCAGAAAAGACTAGCACGATTGTTAATTTTGCATTATTAAGGCATTCTGGATGCAGAAGAATCCGAACATCAGCAGCTTCTCTGGCATTGTTGTGCTATTTAAAATTGAGGCTTTTGTTTATTTGCTTGCCGTTTACGTGCGATGCAGGTCATTTGCCACAGAAGCAGCATGACTACAGGAGAAAGTATCGGACACTTGCGTCTACTTACGTCACATTCAGTCCCGATGGCAACGAGTTACTGGTTAACCTAGGTGGCGAGCAGATTTACTTGTTTGATGTTAACAAACGACAGCTGCCACAGAGATTCGACATTTCCATACGCCAGAAGATCAACCCGGCAGTCCAGTCCGACTTTAAAGGTTCTTTGGCTTTTGCTTTGCTGTTGTTTCTGCTATTATGACATTGCTTTTTACTTGTAGTTTTTAGCGCCACAGCAATGAATAACTGGGATGCTTATGGTACGAGTTGTCTGTCTGTCTGTCCATTTGTAATGGATGTATCGTGGCTAAGCCTTGGGCTGCAGGGGAAAAGTTTTCATGCAGTTAATTATCCCAGCATTCTAGCAACTCACATGCCAAATTTCAGTGATCTACTGCAGGGCGTTTTTTGTTTCAGAAAATTGATGATAACAAGAACAGCCTGTGCCCAGATAGATACTAGTAGCCTCTGTTGTGTTTCTATTGGCGACAGAGTTATCTATAGTTCGGGCGGCAGCAGAAAATAAACATTGCTTTGCTTGTGGTTTTGTGTCACAAAAGTACTTGAAAATGTAATTTACACGGTGCAATTTAACAAGTAATTGATTGTGGAGAGGAAATGATATAGGCTATGGCGCTCTCGTGACCATTTGATCAAATGTATTGTTATTAGAGCTGTCAAATTAATGCATTAATTAATGCATTAATAAGTTAATATGCGTTAAAAAAATTAATGCATGTACGTAAATTTCTGTTCATTTACTAAATTCCGTTAAACAAAAGTTCCAGTATTTCGTTTAACTGCGGTTATTTGACAATCGAATGAATTTAAGTAACTAAACTTTAGTTGCCATTCCATCACTACTGTAAGTTTATAATTATTTTGATGACAGGCTAATAGACTGTGATGGCAGTTATTGTTAATTATATGTTTGAAATGTGTTTCCAACTTTCTACATTCTACAGGCAGGGTCCCCAAACATCGTGGGGCTTGTGGTACCTTACTCCCAACTCTATCTCGACGGGCCTGGGTGCATTAATAACGCGTTAATTAATGCGTTAAAAAGAATTAACGCAGTGTGTTAATGCATTTAAAAAATTAACGCTTTGACAGCTCTAATTGTTATCCAATCCAAGCTAACACAGACACTGTAATGCACCACTGCGCTGGACTCTTTATTGTAAACAGTGCACTCTAAATTACTATTATGGCAGTCGCAATGATGATGTGCAATTTTCTTATGTGATGTGTAAACTTTGTATTATATGGAGTCACATGGATTCAATGTTGGTGACTCGCATAAGTTTTAACTACAGATTCTAAGATTGTCAGCTAGTAATCGGGATTGATCGATTTGCCAATAATTTGCATTGGCTGATTCGCAGTTGACTACCGACTATTAGATTATTGGTTAATTTTGTGCTGTTTTGCACTCACTACTGCAACCAGTTCATTTCAGTTCAGCAACAGTATTTTATACACGCAAGTTTTATAACAGGAAGTTATGACGGCTGCGCTCCGAGTAAACATCACTGTCTTCAGCTGGCTGATGAAATGTCCAATGGTCAGCGACGTGTTCTTGAGCTCTGATGGCAAACTGTTCCACACTGATGGGCCAGCAGCCGAGAAACTTCATGGACCGAGGCGCACAGTTCTTGTTCTCGGTGTGGCCAAATCACCGGCATTAGCAGATCGCAAATGCCGAAGTGTTGCAATTGCCGTCACTGGGGTGAGAAGTGACGTGAGGTAAACTGAGGCAAGCTGGTGCAGACATTTGTAGACAAGTTACTCTTTATTCGTTGAACATTTGCACCCATTTTGGTTCTGTTTTCAAGTTAGAAGCTCTTGTTGGAGAGATGGTTGGGCATGACCTGTAATGCGATCTATTGGGACACGGTCATGTATTGAGTTGTATTAGTTGTATGTGGTTGTTACAGAGGAGCCTAGCAATGGTTACAGTGTGCTCTGCCATGGCAATGGACTTACGGCTAACGGTGTATCAAAGCATGTTGCTTCGGCTACTGTTGATGCTATCCATAGGACTCCACCACCTAGCAAGAGGTTTCTGTTCTTTGTATACTATGTCGGGTGGGATGTTAAACTTTGCTCGCTCACTCACTCACTCCAATTGTGTCAGACTTAATAACATATAATTATAGCAACACAGTGTTTATGTAGCACTATTATCATATGCCTTGCAGATCAATAGTTGCATCTGTGTGGCAGAATTGTTTATAGACTTGGTCCGTGCAATAATTTCTTGACTCGCATCGTTTGTCTTTCTCAGCCATGACTTAGTACGTGCCCTTAGGGGACGGAGCGCTACAAAATCATTATCTTACCGCAATTAACTCTGTCGAAGACCAGTTGCAGATAGGCACAGACTTGCTGCTTATTATAACAAGCACTAATGATGATCTTACCAGTGGTACCAACATCGATAACCTTAAACGACTTTGAACCCCAATATAGGGGGTTTAGTGAATTTTGTTGCAATTTCTAGCTGTGATGCACATTTCAAAAGTGAATCGCTCTGAAATGACTCGAGATAGACCAAGATAACCTGCATATGAAAATTTTAGCATTAAATGTTGATTTTAACAGTGTGTTAAGTTTTGACCCCATAGGTTCAAAGAAGCTTCTATGTGAGGGCATCACATTTGGATATCCTTATTAAAACGTGTTATTATTACTGCACATTGTACACTTTTGTTCATCTTGTGAGCATCAGCTGAAATTTCTTGAAAGTATTTGCATCAAAGTGTACCATATTGTTTTATTGTAGGACTAAGTACTGTACGAGGTCTCTGCCTTCAGCAGTTGAAGCCATTAAACTGAAGGCTAACACAGCATTTGAGCAGGAGAAATACAATCAAGCGATCAACCTGTACAACCAGGCTCTGTCAATGTGTTCTGATCAGCCTATACTCTATGGCAACCGGGCTGCCGCTTACCTGAAACGTAACTGGTGAGAAATGTTCACGAATATTTTTGTATATTGTTAGTCCGCCCGTAAGCGATAGTTTTACCCCTGATGTTTTTTTATTTATTTATTTTTTTTTGCAACGCGAGATCTCCGAGATGCGTGGGCCGACCGGCGTCAAATTTTGCACGATGGTCAGTAATAGGCCCTATTTTATAATGCCGGTCCAAAATTTTGGGGGGCACACCCCAAAAAAATTTCAGGGGCCAAAAACATGCAAAATTTGGCCCAATTTCGGACGACTTCGAAGTTCGGCGGTGAATATCTCCGAAACGGATGAATATGTTCAAAATCGGATTTTTATTCCGTCTACTGCGATTCCTCCTGCATTAGGCGAAACAAGTCCGGTGAAGTTTGGTCCAGTGACCTTGGAGATCTCGATGTTGAATCATACCCACCCAAAGTGCATTTTTCGGAAGATTATATTTCGGCCCCTAGGG
>Ga0209671_1003171_pt1 | contig 15629 bp, 3 predicted proteins | sample WorMetHERISLAND2_2_FD_187401 | JGI IMG/M metagenome (GOLD analysis project Ga0209671, IMG submission 187401) | Marine gutless worms symbiont microbial communities from Max Planck institute for Marine Microbiology, Germany - Olavius geniculatus... | ecosystem: Host-associated > Annelida >...
CGCGATGTTCTTATCTTCCGCGAGTGCCTCCTTCTTGCCGAAAGAAAACAGCTTCGGCAGTCGAATGTTGATGCCTTTCTCTTCTTTCGTTTCTTTTGTTTCTTTCGTTTCTTCCGTCTTTTCCGCGGCGGCTTCGGCTGGTTCTGCGGTTTCAGCTGTAGCGGCAGTATCGGCAGTTTTAGCGGCTTCTTCGGTCTCTTCCGGTTTGTTGCCTTCGTTCTCGACCTTTGCCGGTTCGTCCGAAGCCTTTTTAGCCGGTTTCTTTGTGAACGGACTCCACTTCGTTTCCTTTTTGTGCGGCGCTGCCGCATCTTCAGCAGAAGCTTCGCCTTCCGCCTTTTCTTCTTTCTTCTGGCCAAATTTTATACCAAACGGGAACTTTTTCGGCTCTTTCTTTTCCTTTTTGACTTCCGGCTCGGCGACTTCGGTGGTTGCGGGAGCCTCTTCCGCCGTCGTTGTTGTTTCTTCGTCTTTTTTCTTTGTTTCGCCTTCTTCTTTTGCCGTCTCTTCATCAGCTTCAGCTTCTTTTCCAACTTCTTTCTCAGTTTCCTTCTCAGTTTCGGTCACTTCCACCGCGACTTCGGTCTCCGGTTCGGTTATCGTTTCTTCCGGCGGTGCTTCGCCATGTTTGATGGTCTCTTCCTCTGCCTGTTTCTGTTCTTTCGGTTCCTGCTGTTCTTCCGATTCAATTTTCTCAGCATCAGCAGCAGCTTCGGTCGCAGCTTCAACCACTGCTTCCGGAATCTTTTGCAATTCTTCCGGCTGAGTCTCGACTTTCTCCTGATCCTGATTCTCGGCCGAATCTTCGGCCTTCGGTTCCGCGACGGCGACGTCTTCCGTCGTCTGTTTTTCGGCAGCTTTTGCTGCGGCGTCCGGTTCGTCTTTCGACTTGGACTTGATCAGCTTGCCGAAGCTGAATAATTTCTGCTTCTTCTGCTTCGCCCCTCCCTCAGCCGGAGCGGCGTGGTCCTCGTCTTTTCCCGCGGCTGTTTCGGTGCCTTGTTCGTGTTTCGGCGTTTCGCTTTTGGCGCCAGCAGCCTCTTTGTTGTCTTCGGCCGATTCGCTCTTCGGCACTTTCTGCTGCTTCTTACCGCCGCCGAATTTTATACCGAACGAGAACTTCTTGTGCGGTTTCCCGTCCTTGCTGTCGGTGTCCGAGGTCAGAGTGCCGCCGGGTGAGACGTCTGATGACTTTTCCTCCGTGGCTGGAGCCTCCAATTTTTCTTGGGTCTGCTTTTCTTCTTTGACTTCTCCGGCAGTCTCCGTACCGTCAGTTGTTACTGCTTCTAAATTCTCTGTTTCCTGAGATTCTGCTACATCACCCGCTGCTTCTGCTGCTGCTTCCTCTGTGGTTTTTTCTGGCATCTTTTCTTCCTCTTGGTCAGGTTTTTCCGACTCTTTGGCGGCTTTTTCCTCTGGCTCTTCTGCAGTTTGTTCCGACTCGCCTTCTTCGGTCTCCTTTGCAACTTTGTCGTCTTTCTTTGCTTCTTCGGCCGGTTCTTCATACGGATGCGCGTCGCCTACCATCGCCGACGTGTCTTTGGGAGCTTTCTTCCCGAAATGAAACCACTTTTTTTCTTTCGGCTTCGTCTGACCTTCCTCCGCGTTTTCGGCCGCTTCGGCTGCCGCTTCGTCCTTGGCCTCGCCCTTGTGTTCATCAGTATCTTCCGTCGGTTTTTCTTTCTTCTTTCCAAATAACGAAAATTTCGATGATTTCTGTTTCTCGGCTTCTTTCTCGCCGTCGGCAGCTGTCTGCTCTTGCGTCTCGTCCTTCTCCGGTTTCTTATCCTCGGTCTTCTTTTCATCGCTCTTCTTCGAGAACAGGCTGATTTTGAAATGCTTTTGCTCGCGTTCAAGCGAATCTCCTTTCTTCGAGCCGTCTTCCCCTTCGGACGACTCGGCCTTTGCTGGCTTGTCTTTATCGGTCGCCTGCTCTCTCTCCTTGCTATGGCTGCGAGTCTTCGATTTCAGGAATCCCATGAATCCTTTCGATTTTCCGCCCTTTTCTTTGGCCTTAGCCGCTTCATCTGTTGCTGACTCTGTCTGCTCAGTGCTTTGCGTGGGTTCAGCAGTCGCTGCAGCCTGTTCAGCATCATCAGCCGCTGTCGTGGTGTGCTTAGCATCCTCAGTTTCCTCCGGCTGCTCGGATGATCCGTTGACAACAGGACTCGAGAGCGTCTGAGCTTCGTGAAGCTGTTCGGTCTTGTGTTCCTCACTCACGGTCACCACTAACTTGGTCACGTCTTCGCCGATCTACAGGAAACAGTTACATTCAAGCAATAGTATCGGAAAACAAACACATTATGTGTCTATTGCCACCACTATGCACAGTTTCATGTGCTCCGCACTGCCCGTTGCCAGATTTAACACAAGAAAAGCTAGGCCTATATATACAAGGCTACCAAGTTTTCTTTTACAAAAACCGGAAGCCGTTTTGTGTTTTAAGGTTAGATTAACAATAACAGTATAAAACAGTACAAATTTGTTTAAATTCTATAGCTTAATATCACTACTAGCATTACTTGAAGATTTTGTTTAGTATAATTTAGCTTATTTCTCAGTCCCCAAAGCAGACGTTTTGGAGGCTGCTTGTCCTTCCAGTTACTCAAAAAGTGGCGACCTTATTAGTCTTTTAAGTTTCTAAATTAATAAATAAATAAATAATAACAAATACATAATAACAAATAAATAGTAATAAATAAATAATAATAAATAGTTGGCACAGCGGTTACACAAGCCAATTTTGGATTTCTGCGCCCTCTTATTTTCGACTTAGAAACCCGCACTTAATACCCCGTCTACACGATCAAGCTGGCTCGACGAGCTGGCTATATGTTAGCTGGACGAGCCAGCTCGATGTTTGCTCGATCGTGTAAACGGGGTATAACAGATGAACAACTGCAGGGACAGGCAATCATCAAGCAAACATCGAGCAGACATCGAGCAAACATCAAGCAAATATGAAGCATGCATAAAGCATAGCCTACACGAAGATAAACATGAAAGTCAGGTATTCAGCCTATTAAACTGCAGCATAGCGACCAGCAGCGAGGCTCACCTTTTGCTCGTGAGTGGTCTCAGAACGTGTGAACTCTTCCACAAGAACATCTTTTTCAACGACTACCTCCGCCGCAGCACCATCCTCAGCGTTGCCTAGCAACGCATCCGCGTCGGCTTCGGCGACTGCGCGAGCCTCGTCATTGGTCGCGGGACGATCGGTTTCTTTGCTCTTTACCTCTTCTAGACATAGCTCACGAGATTCCTGCACCCGCACCTGTTACGACAGTCAATCACATTTGGCATATACACCGCGGTAATGCAAGGACCAAGGTGATTAAGAAAAAAGCGGAATCGCTGATCGATGCTGCCACCGTTTTCGTAAATTAAAAGCAAGTGGCTGGGGGTTTAACCCGAAAATCTCGCCTTCTTTGGGGACAAGAACTCCATGAAACACAATGTGCCGTTGGACCATGCAGACAACACTAAGGAGAAAAGTGTAGCGCAATCGCTTGCGCTATAAGACGCGATTGCGTCTAAAAAGGTTAAAAACAGTCGAGTGCGCGGCTGTCAATCAGTGATGAAGACGAGCTGAGCTGGAACGTGACATCTGCCACCTGACAAAGGTCGTCAATAATAACCCGTTTAAACGATCAATCATCAAACAAACATCGAGCAGACATCGAGCAAACGTCAAGCAAATATGAAGCATGCATAAAGCGAAGCCTACACGAAGCAAACATCAAGCAAACATCGAGCAATCAGAGCACACGTCGTGCACGTGTATTTTGAATGCATTTGCTGGATGTTTGCTCGATGTTTGCCTGATCGTGTAAACGGGGTATAAAGTATGCAGGCGCAGAGCCGTGGAAACATTTTGTAGACCGGAACTGCACACTCGAAAGCGATCCTCCGGAATCGCGCACGTTATGGTACGCAATGGGCCGGCCACACGCCGACGCCATCCGGAGCAAGAAGGTTTTCGTCCGATGCAATTAAATATTAAAAATAACGGACAATTTAACACTGGCCAGTTACAATGACCCGTTGGCCCGAGTTCGCACCTTCATGGCTGCTGCAGTTGTGCCAGCAGCATTAGCAAGTGATTTGCCTGCACGACGAAGCAAATTATCCCACCTAACACCATTACTGTACGTGAAAATCTACTTTTTCTCTCGAATAATTGCTACTTCTGCAGACGGACAATTGAAAACGGCTATGCAAACGTTAGCAGCATCCAGCGTGCGAAGATTTCCTGAAATTGCTACGCGCAGGACACAACCTGACGACTTTGGTTATACACAATCCTGTCTACTACATTACGTTCAAAAACACCTCAAAATGTCACAGTAACTTCGTGAACAAAAACTAACAACTTATTTTAATTAAATATTTTCCTCTGTGTCATTAACAACCACGCATTGTGAATATTCATGCAACCATTTCAAGGAAATATTAACCTGTTCGTAAATATTTTCCCCCATGTTTAACATGCATTTTGAGTGTTAGTATCAAAAGTACAGAAAAGCTGACTTTGCTGAATTCTTACAGTTAAACAGTCTCTAAATGGATATCAAATAACGTTCCATAATTGCTAAACTACTAAAAACAATAGCGCCATGCATTATAAGGGAATATAAAAAGCACCATTTCGTTTTCTTATTGTCTAAAAATTTTGTCCTAAAATGCAAAATTCGAGGCTGAAAAGCCCCAATTATTGGAAACTTAAATGCAAAATTGAAACTCTGACCTCCCATAATCTCCTCTGTGGGAAAAATGCAATCTCCTACCCTTCCGACATGGTAAACCTATAACGTTGTACAGTATGCGTTAAGTTAACAGAAATTATGATATTATTATTATATTTATATATTCTCAAAATATATCGAATTCACCTCTTCAGTGCCATCAGGTTGTTGCGGAACGAGCTCGGTGATGTATGAAGTCTGTTCGGTCTGTTGACGCACTTCGACACGGAATCCGTCGTCGTCCTGTTGTTCAAAGTCGATCAGTTGGCCCACTTCACCCTCGACGCCTGACGCCGCTCCGCCGTTCTGCAGCTGAACGTTCTCGCCGTCTGTTTAAAACAATAAACAACCATTAAAAATTTAAAATCATCACCATCATCATTTTATCATCATCGTTTGAAGGCGCGAACAAATCGACGTGACTAAACTGAACTGACATGGTTTAGTTTCTGGCTAACTGACAAACGCACAAGCAGTAATTCATCACAGTTGGCTACGTCTAACGACATTGTTAGCCTATGTGACTACGTTCACGTACGCGTCAACCAATGACCAGTGGGCTAGACCTGCTCGCCCATTGGTCTGTTCGTCGAAAACTAAACCGTGTCAGTTCAGTTCAGTTCAGTTACGTCGCTCCGTACGCGCTTTAATTTTTTTTTCTCGGAAACATAAACAGTTAAAAGTACATTATGTTAAAACGCGGTGAGATAAATGAGAGTTCAACGAACTAAATGTCCACCTCAGACAGCGGCAGGCATAACCAATACTTATTCCACCCTGGCCGAAAGTCGGTCGTGTGTGGCTACAACAAAAGCTGTCGCTGGGGCGTAAACTAGACAGGCAGACCGCGCGATGCACTGGTCCCGTGTGCGCCGTCTCGCAGTGTAAGCCGGTGTCTAGACGGCGGCTAAGGAAACAAAGATCAGCGCCGGCCTGTGGATCTTGCAGCTTGGGAAGGACGTTAAGTTTTACGTATATCAAGAATGCTATAACAAAATTAACGGCGTTTTCAGTAGACAAATACTTGAAGGCCAACGACAAATACGCAACTCTGTATCCGTCTCCAAGATGCAAGCACACGCACCAGTATTGACTGGATAGAACCGGCCGCTTTTCACTCTACGCAGTTTTGTATACTGCACGCAACCGTTAACTGTTTTATCCACTAACCAACCAGCAAGAAAGAAGGCGTAAATTATTGTGTGCCGTGGGCACTCCAGAAATCCGAAGTCCAGACAGCCAAAAGCCGACAAAAACCGCTGCAGCAATTGGTGCAAATCCGCCAGGAAATTCCCGGAACAATAAGACATGGGCCTGGAGTGGTGGGGACCATGGGGTTGAGCCGGTTGAGATGGGGTACGGGTGGGGCGGAAGATCATCGGATTATGGCGGCGGACTGCTACAGTAGTAACGCTTACAGCTTTACGCGCAGATTTACGACACGCATTAATATCGTTACCGCAGTCGATAGATCAGTGCTCCAAACGACCGACAGCACTTCCATTATATGCACCGATCGCACTTCGGGATAGCAAGAGATAAAAGTTACACCTCTTTATCTGAGTAAAGATGCATTCTGGTGAATTTTGAGGTAAAAATACAACAACCTACTTCTTCCCGCCGCGATATAAACACGTACGCAAACCTTTATTAGTTGAAATAGTCAAAAACTGCAACAGCAGAAGCACAGACGTTCATGTCTCAAGGTACAGTATTAAATGTACAATTTTTTTTCCTGAAAAGAAAAAAAATTCTGCACCGTCTATAGTCGCCATTAGTCTCAGGCGTGAAAATTAATTTAGCTTGCCATACAATGTGTGATTTCGCGAAAATTCGTCACCTTCTCCAGGGTTTTTTAACGTCCAGCGACTCTGTTCTTTGACCATTCTCACTGAAAATGGGTAATCCCGGGGGAACGCCCACACCAATATTGTTTTCCCTGCGCCTTTCCGCTTCCGAGTTAGTAGCTCGTATACGGGACAGACGGACGAGACACGTAACGCGGCCTATAGGACGGCCGCTTAATAAATTTTATCGGCAAAAGAGGCGTGAACCCCCGAGTCCCTTTTGTGCTATGTATGCTGGTCTGCATCAGATACCACGGGAAGCCAGTCAGAGAGTCAAACACGCCGCAGAGGTCAATATGTCAACACGACTAGGCCACCCACAGTGACTGACGGACTGACAGCTATATCGACTGATCAACGAACCAATCAATGAAATGTTCGATCAAATCGCTCACTTAGCCACCGCCGCCTCGTTTTCCGGCATGAATATTGCTGTTAGGGAATACCGAAAAAAATCGCACGCCTTAGGCCCCTGATGCACGTGAAATAAAATATTTTCCAAAAATAATTTCAGCGTAAACATTTTTGGGATGTCTGATCTTGGACACAACTGAGGGTGACACATCTGCAGCTTGCTGCTCCGCGGGCAATGGATGGCTGCATAGTGCGCTGCGGTGTCATTAGCTCATGCCAATCAGCTGCCACTTCTCGAGATTGTAAAGCGCTTTTGGTCTTGAGTCTGCAGACAACGTTGTAGCAGGTTCGAACGTTTAGCATTAGTTAGCCTACTTCCCACCCACTGAGGTAGAAGGCTGAGTTGCTGATAGTACGATATGGTCTAAAGATTGTCTAGCGACGTGATGCGGGATGCCTATATACCGGACACAAGAGACAAGGGGGATTCGATCATGTCGCTATAAAACGAGCGCGATCAGCCAGTAGCATTATAAACCGCTCTCTCTAAATGATTACCAGCGGATTCACGATCCGTGCCCGGAATACATCAGCGCCGGAATGGCGGCTGTGGCGTGCAGACGGTTTTGGCAGACCCTGATCCGCCACTAACTCAAAAGTTGAAAGTTAGGATGGTTTATAATGTCAAAGCCGAATAGCGAGTGTGGGATTCATTCCCGTACTGCATTATGTTTAAAAATACAATGTGACATAATCAGATACCGCTATAATAAACGCATCGAATAAGTTTTCGTTTACGATCGCAGATGAGGCTTAACACGACTTCTTGTGAAACCGGGTTACAAAGTTTTGACACCACCATGCAAAGTTGTAAATCACCCAAACAGACAGCTTTTTATACAGTTTTAACTTTGCATACACGACACGATGCGGTCTGCCGATCAGTGTCGTCATTTCAGTAAATCCTTGGGGTCTCAGTTATCTTTGAAGGTCTCGGCCTACGTAATATATTGCTCTTGCAGCAGTAACACTGTTCCAGAGGTCCGTAGATCCTTCCAGCCCCCATCCCAACCCACAAAATGACGCCCCTGCTGCGGATTAAGCAACGGAATCGCGGCATGACGGCGGACGGAAATGTGTGACAATCCTTATACGTCTGTAGAGCTCTATGACGGTTCTCTTTGGTTTAGTTTGCCCATGCCTCTCTCCCACTCTCTGCAATCTACCGGCCTCTGCGTAATAGCGCGTGCCCACGCTGTAGACGGTCACTACAGTCCAGTGACGCGTGCGGTAGGCCTAATGTCAGTCGCCGGATGTCATCGACTTCGCACACCAGTATGTATAGGCCTGCAGGCGTACACGTGATCCGCTCATTTCCACAGCCGAACCCTGACCTCGCCTAATTGCATAGTCATCACGCCTAAAACGAAACCAAAATTGGGCTGTTGTACGCGGAATTGTCGCATTCTGTGTTATGCGTTTCTAGGAAATTTGCCACAAAATACCCCCCCCAGTTTTCAATTTTTTACCTTCCCCCCAACTCTTTCCAGGAGGCATTTGCCTCCATGTGTCAATGGAGTGGACGCCCCTGAAAGGGCATGCACACTAACGTCGAACGAGGGGAACGCTCACGCCCCCAATTCGCTACTAGCTAATATTTTAAGTTTTAACTCCAAGATCAGCACAAACAAATATCTGGGTGATCCAGTAACCAGCATTCCGCCTCCAGACCACGTGTCCAAACACCAGTGCATATAACATATATAACATAATACGAAATCCGGCTTCCGAATGGCAATAGGCCTATGTACTTCCGGCCAGTAAGTAAACTCAGTCCGTAACCGAATCAGCCGAAGTTCCGAACGGGGATCGGACATCCAAGACAGGTCGTTATCCGGTTTCTTATCAGGTTATCTGCAACCGGTCGGCCAGCGTCAATTTGCTATGCCACGCAGTAGCAAACGTAATTTGCCGTTTGCAGTCGGGTGTCTTTCGCGCGTATAAATTAAACGATGCAGTGGCGTTGACAGATATTGCTGCGACAAAAAAATTAATTTGCAGAAATGTTCAAACATTTTTAAACGCAAGCTTAATCAATAAACACATTTTGTCACATGATCAATGACTGCTGATTACGCTGGACTACAATTTTAAAAGAGTCGTTTATTTCGGTCACGTATTTTGGTTCGCTGAATCGAAATATCACGTGTAAACCAAAAGTCATGATTAGCACTCGTTTTAAAGATAAAATATGTTTTTGCGGACAGCGATTCACTGAAGTTGTTATTAATTCTGTAAACGGTACACTACAATTTTGTTATTAAGCATTCAAACTGTCGCACTGGGATAGGTGACATTAGTGACCTTGATCAATAACCGTTTGACCTCTGAGCCTCGTCACCTATCATCGCCCCCATCAATTCTGCATAATCCTATGTCAGTCGCGTCTTCAGATTAGGAAACCTGCAATTTATCGGACCTCGCGACAAACTGCATAGGGAAAATCAAAATGCTCAGAAATGCGTTGCGATTATCGTGCAACGCATGCAATTCGAAGCGCGCTATTGCCACCGTAAGTCGTCCGTCCGTCCGTAACCCTGATGCATCACGTAGGCTAACTGGATAATAATTACACGAATGATCTCAGCGTCGTAAATATACAATAAAATACGCACAACGACTCAGTTATCTACAAAACAAAAACACGTAGAAAAATTTCAGCACGCCTGCACAACTACAGACAATAATTGCAATCTCCTTAGAGACGGTAAAACGTATAAATAAACGCTCTTTTTGTCGAAAATTTGCTGGCGTTCCCGTGCCACGAGCGAGAAGCGTCATAGCAAATTGTACGATATGATACGATGACAGGAAACCCCAAAAGGTATTCTGCTCGCTCAGAAGATATCCAGGTCAAAGTATGCACGATGGCGGTGTCCATTACCATAAGTGTAATAGGGTGTTTACACGATCGAGAAAACATCGAGCTGGCTCAAGCAGGCCCATTGGAACCCCGCAGCTGCATGGTTCAAATGTAGACCCAGGCTTTGGCTCTTAGCCCACAGCTGATCACGTGTTATATAGGCCTTCCAATTACAACCCGCCCGCCCTCCTAGTTAGCATGCTAATTACCACAGAACGTCGAGCTAGCTGCTCGATGTTTGCTCGATCGTGTAAACACCCTATAACAGTCCAGCAGATAGGCCTATCGTACAGAGCACGCAACGCACGCCTTGGCTGGCTGTGCTGCCGGATCAATAGTAACTTAGTCGTCGTCGTCGCAAAGCAACAACTAAATCAGCTCAGCATACTCAGTCCTACTCGACGACGTGTGGGGTATGGGTCTGCATGGGCTCCAGACCACCCACAGATAGCCTGCTAGTCCGTCCCACCGTGCCGGCGACACAATGGTCCTCTTGGTCTTCCCCGAATTAAGCGCAAACCCCACTTGTTTCGACTTGTCGCAGTCGGCAATTTGTTGCACATTAAGCTGTGTATATGTGCGAGAAATCAATAACGAATCGAAAAATCCACAGTGAATCCACAAGTAGAACGAAATAGGTCAACAAAATGAATACATAATTACATACAGCAAATATAGCTTGTCGTAAGTCAGTAAGTCAGATCATTTTATAAAGCAACTAAGAGTCAAATTTGGCAGTCGGTGAGGTCAGGTTTCAGTGAGATTTTTTAAAGTCTAAGACCAAAGTCTTGGACCAAGTATGTCAGACGACTTTAGTCCGAGACTTAAATCAAGATATTTGTCTTATACCCTGTTTACACGATCGAGCAAACATCGAGCAAACATCGAGCTGGCTCATCCAGCTAACATATAGCCAGCTCGTCGAGCCAGCTTGATCGTGTAAACGGGGTATTAGCGAAACTTGGCTTCGCTCAATGCGTTGTGCTGTGGTCTGTCACTGGCATAACTAAAGTATGTCTTCAGCCGGCGTTTGAACTTAATTTCAACTTATTGCAGAAATGGGTTAAAGCCAGCAGTGTCAAGGACTCAAGGCCAAAACCAGGCAAGCGGTATTCAAGTTTAAAGCCAAAGCCACAACTTTTTATACTCGAAGACTCCATCCGTAACTTATTATAACTCAGTACTTGCCCCGGGTGAGACGGCTGCAGGCTGTACGTTGTTGTTGACCAACAATTCTGTGATAAGTCGAAGTAGTGGAACATGGGCATTACTGTCTGTAGGTCCGCCGGTCACTGGGCCATAAAATAGCGACACGCCCGACGGACGACCAACGCTGCAACCCATACAGAGTCTGTGACCACGCATTCACCAGCATCCGAGCTCAGCCATCGCAGAGAAACCGCGCGATGCTTCCTCTGGTAGTATTTTTAATTTTTTATGCCTCCGCCTTTAGCTGGTATAAACGCAAACGGATGCATTGTGTTTTCCTGTCGTCCTTTCGTGATATCTGCCCTGATGAATTTTCTTCCGTCTTCTTTTGTTGTCATGGCGATGCTAAGACACGCTGTGACAAGTCCTCCAATGACGTCTGTCGTTGGCCAGCTGTGTGGCGTCCACGATGCCCCAGTCACGACGATTGCCGTCTTCTGTAACATTATCCAGCCAGCGCTTCTATAGATTTTCGTTCGTCTAGCTCTGCTTCTTTCAACTCTGCCGTATTTAGTTATTACGGTAAGTGTCTAAGTGACACTATAAGCCTACTTTCCGCATCTTGGGAATTTTCAGTCGGTCAGCATTTCACGAAGTTCTGTTCCCATGGTGCAACCGCACGTGAGGTTCTATATACAACGAATCGAATCGAAATCAACCAATAACCAAATATGCACATCGTATAACAGCACTAACTACGAATAAAACTCGATAGTCCTTCTTGCAACGTTCGGTGATAAAGATGTATCGAACGTATTTTATTCTTCTTTTTTTACAAAATACGCACGTATTTTAATGCATTCTATTTTCGCGTATGCTTCTTTTGACGCACAGTGCATGCTGGGATGCATTACGATATCTGCAAGCGGACCTAGTTACTTACTTGCAGAATGTACACAGGGCGAAGCTAAATATACGCCGAGCAGACAACAAAGCGGTGCGTATATATAGAGACGGAAGTCAGGAAGCTTCCCGGTTCCGAATGCATTAGTCCGGCGACATTCATCTTTGTCCGCACGGCCGGGTAACCGACTAACCTAACCTCAGACTGACTGCTGTCTATAGGTCCGTCCATCGGTCAGCGTTAAAACAAGTCGGACGCACCGATGGACTCAGACGGAGAAAGACAGAGAGATCAGACGCAGAGACAGAGGAGAGTGGATGTACGAATGGATGCCTGGCGCTCAGACCGTGTTGCGCTCGGTGGGCCAATACTGACCACCGTCGCCGTTCCACCAGTCTAGTGATGGGCACCATATACATGCAAAATATAGCCGTATAAGTAACGATACTCAGTGGAAGTACATGTAAGTAAGATAAAAAGATAAAAGGTGAAGGCTCAGCATAGCTCTTAATAGAAAACCCATAATAGAGCTACGACGAAGCGTCACCTGCCATATGGGATCACACAGTGCTACCTGCCGCCCGACACAGGCGGGCGTTTCAACCTTCCAAACCTTCGTCTACTCACGAAAAAATGACTAGGCAAGAGATGACCTGGATGATTGGTTATACCCCGTTTACACGATCAAGCTGGCTCGACGAGCTGACTATATGTTAGCTCACAGTGGCAGATCCAAAGCGGGACGTGCGCCGCCTCCCCCCTTGAGCCCCTACGCATAAGTAAGCACTTTATATGCTATGCCGAACCGCTAATTAAAAAGTTGGTGTATCAGGAAAGTTATTATAATTATTGCCACCAGACGTTATATTTTAAGACCAAAATGCACCAAATTCGATTTCGGCTGCGGCTCCGACCCAGACCCCGCTGGGGAGCTCACGGCGCTCCCCATACCCCCAAGCTGAATTCAACGGGTCCTACTTCTAAGGGAAGGAGGAAGGGAAAGGAAAAGGGGAGGAAATGGAAAGGGGAAAAGAGGGGGAAGAAAAGAAATGGAAGACGGGGGAAGGGGGTTATCCCCCCTTTGGCTAAAGCCTAAATCCGCCACTGACGCCAAACTAATCTCGAGATCCAGTGAAAAAAGCTGTTTTCGGTATCGTAGCAATATATCGCGATATCTTTCACTCCGAAATCCGTGCTTCTCTACGATCCACGAAAGAAGAAAGCGAGAAGCGCTGACACTAACAAATGACCGAGCGTTTTGCAAGCCGGCTGTTTCGTAGTCAGTATGCAATGGTATAGCATGGCAGAGGCCTCGTATAGCAGTCACTCGGGTATAATAAGGAGTAAGGAATTTGCCGTTGTCTGTCCAGATAACTTTGTGGTTTCGACCGGACCAGTGGGCTCGCGGGCAAGGCCCATTTGAGGTCCTCCGCGATACATATATATATCGGTAAAAAAAGTTGTCGACCTTTCCGTGAGAAGCCAAAGACGGAAATAATAAAAGAAGATTCAAGCCTACACATTCAGAGATCAAAATTTTCACCTGTGCTGGGTGGCAGGTGCAACTGCGTCACTCCATATGGCAGGGGACGCTCCGTAGAGATGGGTTTCCCATAAAGAACTATACAATGTAGGCTAAGCTGCATGCCCTCAGAGTGGTTACGCGACTGTGCTCCGTCAGGGAAAGTCGAGTCTTAAGAAAGAACATCGTAGCCGCTTTTCAGACAGAAGGCCCCCCTATGACAGAAACCCTCAGTTTTTCTTTTCTTCCACGATGGCTTTCGTCTTTTTACGAAGTCCCAGATCTAGTAGTCTAGACTATGCTCAACGAAGGCGAGGGGAAGGGCAGAGGCTACAGAGCGGAGGGGCTTTTTGTCTGACAACTGATCATCCTATAAATCAAATAGACTTAATCGGCAGATATTGTGACGATGGAGTCAAGATTAGAATGTTACTATTAATAGCAGCAAAGGCGACTCATTACGTAGACACATACTGCAGTGACGAATCCATCCGTCCGAATGGTCTGAAGTAATAACATTAAGACGAAGACTGCTTTAAACGTATAGTCGTCAGTGAATGGGAGAGAGTTCGCCTAGAGCGTTCTGATGAAATGCCAGACTGCAGCCGGCGCGTCAACGACCGATCTCCATTCTCCAATCAACTTCTGCGACTGACCAATGACGTCGTAAAGATCTATTAGCTTTTGTTCTGCTCTCACAACTCGGCAAATGTATCAGGCGTTCCAGGCGGTACATTCCTTCTGCATGCGATCATAAATATACAATAAAACTTGAAAATAAGAAAAGTTTTTAGAGTAGCAACAGAGATAAGACAGCGTCGACGTAAATGCCTGCAAAGCGCCCGCCGCAAAACTCAATCGGAAATTTGACCTTGTAACGACCTTGACCTCAACCCCACGACCTGCACGTCACTAGTATGACGTCTACGCATTATGATCCATAGACATGAGTATACTCGAAAAAAACCGTGCATGCAGAAGTGCAACGTACGTCACGTTTAAATTTCATGTTTTGACTCGAAAATTGAACATCAATGCTTAGGCTTTGAGAGGTTGTGTCCATACAGTATGCTCAAGGTATCATGGGATGCACGCACGCACACGCGCAGGCACTGGCGAAAAACGCGAAACCATAATTCATCCGGCTATATTAAACGTTGGCGGAGGCACAAAAAGATAAAACCAGACGGACGGCCGCATGTCATGTCGTCACTCGATGCCTCGTCTTTTTATCTACGGCGGCGCGACGTCACCTCGGCCGCGTGCAGAACGCAAAAAATATCGCTGCAATTCCTTTCGCCAACTTATCTGTGAATATGCAATCACTGCCAGCCTATATATGAGACGCAATGCTGCAGTACATATCTAAGCGCTCATCAGTCATTACAGCCATGCTCATAAGAACGTGGTCAACATCAGTGGCGTAAACAAGCGCCCCCTCCCTCTTAATCCTCCAGAAAAGACATAAACACACGTTTAACATCCAAGAAATTTGCTCAGTCGATTCTGAGGAAAATAATTAAAATTGTCGCCAGCATGGCAGATCTCGTATTTTAAGCTACAATGCACCAAATTCGATTTCCTCAAACCCTGCTGAAAGAGCACGCAGCGCCCCCAGACTCCCAGGCTGAATTTTAGGCGTTCTACTTCTAAGGAAATAGAGAACAGAAGAGGGGGAGAAAAGAGAAAGGGAAGGGAAAAGGAAAGGGAAAAGAAGAAAGGAAGAGACAGGAGAGAAAACAAGAGGAAAAGGCAAAAGAGGAGAAGATAGGAGTAAAAAAGGGAGAAAATGGAAAGGAAAGAGAGTGGAGCCCCTCCCCCAATTCACATTTCTTGCTCCGCCATTGGTCAGTATCAGCGGCTATACGGCTGCTGCAGCAGGGAATGACAATTACTCGTTAGCCACGTCATCACTGCTGTTAACGCACGAACAGTCAGACAGAATCAAGCACCATTCAACACGATTACTAAAGACTACGGCGTGGGGGATGTATTACAGCTGGGCGAACAGAAAATATCGACGTCTTTTGGCCGATAAGATAGTGGTCAATTATGTAACAGATGCTAGGTGCATGAGGTACTCGTGATACGGGCAATCGGCTTAAGCAACTGTGGACAAGGCGATCTTAGATTTTTTTTGTCTAGAAATATTTAGAAGACGGTGTGTTTGGTGACAAAAAACGTC
>Ga0209671_1003172_pt1 | contig 15628 bp, 11 predicted proteins | sample WorMetHERISLAND2_2_FD_187401 | JGI IMG/M metagenome (GOLD analysis project Ga0209671, IMG submission 187401) | Marine gutless worms symbiont microbial communities from Max Planck institute for Marine Microbiology, Germany - Olavius geniculatus... | ecosystem: Host-associated > Annelida >...
ATTAAAGGTCTTATAAATAGATACAAAGAAGTTTTTTGTCGGATGATGTTGGAATCATATAAATTAGATGTCATAAGACACCTAAAAAGTGATCATAAGACTTTTGTCGTAAAATTGTTGTAAGATGTTTTGTGAATTAGCACATTGGGGTGTGCGTGCAAAATGTCATAAAATTGTCGCAAAATTGTCCTAAGATGTTTTGTGAATTTAGCCCCAGGTCATTATGTCAGCGCGCAGCTTCTGAACTTTTGGAATTAATATGTTGACAGTATTTTAGTGTGGTTTCAGCTTGATTGCCTGCAGTTTTACCATTAGCAACATGTCACGTAATATGTAATGATATGAACTAATGTCAACATTTGGTCTTTGTTAATTAATGCCTGCAGTTTTTGATAAAAGTCCTTGAATTTTATCCATGACTACTTTGGGAACCCTGTTGTACTCCTGTTTGTGTGAGCATAGCCAGCTTATGGTAGTGGTGATGTAGTGTTTCAATGACGGGTGTCTGTTTGTAGGTGACGAAGAAGAACGCTCGTGATCGTGAGGAGGAGCGCAATGAGCCAGAGGTGATTGACAGTCAGATGCTCTGGCTACTCATGCATACGCTGCGACGCAATGCCGCTCGACGAGTCAGTAACTTACTTACATACCGCGTAACGTGAAATTGTAACTAACACTTCTTGTCACTGAGTGATTACATATGTACACATCACTCATTATTATAGGCAAAATAATCCGAAAGTCTGTGGTATCAAAAATGTGCTGAAAACCTGCTGAATTCACTCGAACTCACAGATATGTCTCATATATCTCATTCATGATTATCTACCAACTAGCGTCAGGGATGGGACCTCGAGGAATGACCTCAGCCTCGGAAACAGCTCGAATTGGCCTCACATTGACCACAGCGTTTCCATTTTTGCCCAGCCCCGTAAATTTTTCCAATGTGGGAGAGCTTTCAGCTTTTAACTTTGTATTTCTGGTCAAAACAATAGGAAAATTGTCGGACATATGTAAAGTTTAGGGTTGACAGTTGTTCCTCTGCTGCGATGCCACTGATTGCTGCCAATCTGTAAGCAGAATTGCAATTTTATCTGTTGTTCATACTGAGAGGTGGCGGTCTGGCTCAGTTGGTAGCGTCGTTGATTGATCAACGAAGTTAATCAACACCAGGCCCGGTTAGTACTTGGATGGGTGACCATCCCGGTATGTAACCAGCCACCCAGGTCAACTCAGCCTGGCCATTCCTCCGTGGGTAGGCGCAGTGAGTACCAGCGAAAGCTGGAACGTAAACAGGCACACCACGGCCACGCGATATATTCGCCCCATATCTGTGGTCTCGCGGTGTAAAAACTGGTGTCTGGCTGAGGGCTAAAGCCAGCGACACTTGAGGAAATGGAGGTCAGCACCGCCCAATGGGCCTTAAGGCTTGGGAAGGACTTTACTTTTTTTCATACTGAGAGCAGGCGAAGTAGGCAGAAATCTGTGTTTATTCAAGCCATAATGAACTATAAACATGCTCCGACAAACATACATCTGTTTTCAATTTTTCAGACTAGTTAGTCCGAGACTAGTTATAACGGTCAAAACCGGAAAGCTTAAACATAGTTAGTGTTACTTCGGTATTAGTGATGCAAGGCCAAGGCATTGAGGTTAAGGCCAAGGCCTGTGGTCATCACAGCCAAGGCCAGACCTTTTCGAGGCCAAAGCCACAATTTTTTTTGTTTTCAAGGACTGTCCTGAAGCTGATTGAAGACAGTTGTTGAGTACCCACCCCATTGCTAATGTGATGAGACATTTTGTCGGCGGTGTTCAGGCGGCAAGTGCTCGCGGCGAAGGCTTCATGTTCAGAATGTCGGACAGTGACGACGACGACTCAGCACCAGGTGGCGCTGACAACAACGACGACCGTGATGATGATGATGATGACAACGACACTGGTGATGGGGGCCACGATGGCGACCGCTCCCGTTGCACTACGTCATGAACCAGACGCTTTGACTATGAGCCTACACAACTTGTGCACAGTGTGGCCATAGTCCTGCTTGAGAGAGTCCTTGACGAAAATTTCCATTTTTTCCACAACCTGGAAACTATACCGTAGAAAGTAGTTGAAAACCAAACAGGGTCTTGTATAGGTTTTGGAATTTGGTGGAAAGTCCTCGAATTTCAGTTTTTCATAATCGTTTCGACTGCGATGTGAAAATTATTTTCGTATGATGCCAGAACCGTACGTCTTAATGCGATCTGGCAAAATATCGTGGAGTGGGTCTGGAAAAATACTTGAAACTTCCTGAATTTTTTGGGCCCCAAAAGTGTGCCACCGTGCTTGCAGTGAAATGTGTTTGTGCTTATGAGCCCGCAAGCATCTCACCAACCAAACTGCACTGTTCGCTCACATGCGTGAACGCGTGGGCATATTCAGAGGGTTCTTTCGGGGTTCCAGGCTGCAGTGTGATTTTTTTGAACAAAACTTATAGCTCATGCTGTATTAAAACATTTAAAGTTATGCCTGTCTTTCTGCTCTTACTGTTATGTATCTGGTGGCCTGGCTGCGAAAGTTAAAGTTTAAACCCCCAGTTTTGCAAAATTCTATGTATGCCACCACAGCGCCTTTTTGAGTGCTTATTCTGTTTGTATTGCAGACTTGACTTTTTTGCATATCGTTACACGGAATATATTGTATTAGATTACGCAGTTGCTTTTTTTGCACAAATATGAGAAATGCTGTCTCCATTGTACTGACAGCAAGGCGAGATGTGTTTTTGCTTTTTGATTCACATTTCTTGTTATCACAGCCGTCGCTGCAGAAATGTTTGTAAAAATGAATGTCAGATTCTGCTTATTTGTGTAATTGCTGGTCAGTTGTAATTAGTAATCGACTCCGACTGCAGAACAGCATTGCATTCACTTTGTCCAGAGAATCTTATGTTCAATGTGGATTTATACTAGGAACCGAGTAAGAAAAAATTGACACAGTTTCGGAGATATCCACGATGATCACGGGCATTAAGTTGTCTGTGTAATGCCATGATCGTGAGTTATCTCGGTAATTGCACAAAAAGTTACCGCTATGTCCACATTTTTTAGTCTAGGTGTGACAACAAAGTTTTTATTTCTGCCTCTAAATTCCCCAAAATTGGGGAATTGTTAGCGTCAAACTTTGTATTTTTGGATGCAGGGTTTCTACAGATCGGGGAAAAACTGGAAAAAGTCAGGGAATTTGTGTTGTCAGGGAAATGTCAGTGACAAATATTATTTTTGAAAAGTCCGGGAAAATGATCTTGGGTCATGCAGACTGCAGATATCTGTGATTTTTTGTGTCTCCAAATTTATTAAAAAGCAAGCAGTTTTGCGACTTCCATTGAACACTGGTGTGACGCATACCAATATTGTAGGTACATCCAACGCGTGTTCCTCTGTTTTGCCGTCGCTTGTTTGATTTTACTGAATCGTTGGCACTGCTTTGTTGACATGGTTTTGCTCACATTTGCCATACAGTTTACGTTGCATACAGTCAGACTCAGTCCCGTATCCATCATCTTGTCAGGTTCTTGAAGCATAAGTTGTCTAGAGGTGCACGTGGGAATGAGATTCTTTGTCGGAATATTTCTGCTGCACTGAGAATATTAAACAATATACGGTTCAAAAATTTCCCATTGTGTCTGATTTCGGGTGTAAGTAGTTACTTTAATTTTTTCTGTACTATTTTGATATGCTTAAATGGTTGGTTTGATGTATTTGGGGATCATTATCTGATCAAATGCTGAAGGGTTGCATCCGATGCAAAATGCGAGTTTAGGATAAATCGCTCCTGTTAGGAATGGGAATGAGTTTTTGTGCATAGTACAGGAACGTGATTGACAGAGTGTGAATGGGGGAATTGTGAATACTGAATACCGTTCCCGTGTATCTCTAATGTTGAACACAGCTTGGCCTTTTCTTGTAAATAACGCTTAATTTGTTTCGGTTTAGTTGGAATATTGCACCTGTGAGACTTGCGCTACTGCAGACGTTGTGAATTGTTCACACATTTATAAGTCACTCGATGCATGTAATGCGTGTATATTATTAAAGTGTTTGTATAAAGCAGTATACATACATGCACAGGTCGTCATTTAATGATAATCTTTATTTCACCAAGCAAACATTGGTAGACAAAAAATTAAACAAAAAAAAACAACAATATAGAGTTAGACTCAGAGAATAGTCATGTTGGGCAACTGATTTTAGAGACAGTAATATCGAACAGGGAAGAAATCGTTTATCACAGCGTTATTGCAGTGTGCTAAAATACGGTAATTGCGTTGCTGTGCATACGTACATGCATATATACAATTACTGAGCAGCACAGCTTGCACCGTAATGACATTGCATATTTAACACAGGGCTGGATTCAAGCACCCTAAAACAGGCCTCACTGCAATAGCCCCTAATCCCTTAAACAAGACACTGTAAGCACGCGTTTAAGCTGCACTAAATTTTGTCTGTTGATTTTCAGGAAATGGATAAATTGTTGCCACTATAGGTCTCGTATTTTAAAGCTATAATGCACCAAATTCGATTTTGGTTGTACTCCACCCCAGACCACTTGGGGAGCTCACAGCACTCCGCCAGAACCCCTGGCTGGATTTTAGGGGTCCTGTTTCTATGGGGAGGGAGAGGGTGGAAAGGGGAATGGGAAATTCATTTTTCTAAGCCTGCTGCTATTGGCTGTGCATAGGGCCAGTAAGAGTTTCAGTTTAATAATTGCCCAAAGTTCACTGTTTTACTTCCAGAAATATTGGTTGCTTGCGCATAAACTGAAAAAACCAATAGGTGTCCAGACATCTGGTAATTAGGACTAAAATGTCATCTTAAAAGTTCCTGTGCAGCAACTAATCTCACACACTGTCAAAAGTTGCTAAAAATTTTACAGCATTATCACAAATTTCAGTTGGTACACTGCCTTGGCAATGTCAACCTTGACCGTGGTACCAAGTTGCCAACGATATCCTGAAATTCATCTTTCAAAGCCTGCTGCTATTGGTTGGGCATCCAGCCAGTAAGAGTTCAACAGTTCAATACTTGCCCAAAGTCCAGCACCTCAGCTTGTCTAAGATCCAGCCATATTTTGTACTAGAGAATTACATTTCTGCAGCAAGTAGAAAAAAGATACAAATCTATGTTGCACGTAGTTACATAGCAACGGCTCAGTCTCTGAGTAACAAAACGACATGCAGTGAAGTTAAGCCGGCAGCAGTTCCGTTAGTCTGTGTGGATCTGTAGTAGACTACTAGAAGCTTGCAATTCAGTGGAGCAACCGGGCCGTCGATCATTGTCGTCACGGATACAGCATCAGGATGAATTCTGAAAGCACAACCATTTTCACCGTTGTAAACAGCGACCGTCCGTGCAAACGTGAAATACCATAAAAATACGGTAAAAACGAACTTCTATTTAGCTGCTGCCTGTTGCTAGTTAGATCAAAGCACGAGTGCACAAAATAGCTGTAGGCGCAGTGACGCCATCAGGCTGTTAACATTAACTGGAAACATTTAGAGAGTACCCAGCAAAACAACTGGCACAGAACTGTCGTATTTTTTAAGAAATGAGATAACCGTAAAACCGTCGCTATTGAATAGAGTTAATTATCAGACAGCAGACCCTGTTTTCTTCATACAAGGGCGTTCACCATTTTCACTCTTACAAACAGAATATACTCCATTCGAATAGTAAGAGCGGAGGTTTTTCAGCCACAAAAGGAAGATTTTGTATAATCATAACTTAAATCGTATCAGTTTTTCTCTAGCTTGCTAACAAACGTCAGGCCATAAATGTCACAGAATCGACCGCAGCTACAATTCAGAGAAAAACAAATAGAGAAAATGAGGAAACAGGAGGGGATCAGACATGGACATAGATTGGGTCAATTCATGAGTTGGGTTGGTTTGGGTTGGGTTGTATTCAATCATTTCAGTGCCAACCGCTGTGTAGGCCTACAGCTGTCGCCGACTATGGTTGGATTGGGCTGGGTCCGAAAATTTAAACGTTTTGTTGGATTGCACTATTTTGATGTTATTATTTTACTATGATTTCACAAAAATCACAAGTTATTTCCAATCATATACTAGTTCATGTTTTAGCTGCTCGCCGACTTGCGATCATGCCTGCGTGGAAGGGATGAGGGAGTTTGCTCCCATGTCTCTAGGGGGTAAAAGCCCGTGCTGCACATGCACAGTTCAGTTTGTGCTGAGCATGATAACATCAACGTTAGTCGATTTACCCTCGTAGTCGATCTGTCCGTCGCCGTTCTTGTCGGCAGACCGGAGCAGTGCCTCGGCGTCGGGCATGGAGACGCAGCTGCCGCCGGCGAGGTCGGCCAGGGTGGAGCGCAGTTCGCCGGCGTCGATGAAGCCGTTGCCGTCGATGTCGAAGACTTTGAACGCCGTCCTCAGCCGCTGCTCGGCGTCACGTGACCTCTGACTCAACATGCGCTGACGCCCGGCCTCGCAGTGGCTCTGGATGAGCCGGAACTCCTCGAAACAGACGCTGCCGTCACCTGCGCAATCGACATCCAAGCCCACCAACATTATCATCTGCAGAGAGACAGAGAACGTAAAAAAACGTAAGCTAGTTCACAGTCAGCATCGCCCTCTCACGTACAGCTCTGCGACCCTAGGGTCGGAGCTCATCGCCGTTTATAAGGCCCTGAGCCAGCAGTGAGTGCAAACTCAATTATATAGGGTGTTACACGATGAAGCAAACATAAAGCAAATGTATTGAATTTACACGTGCACGACATGTGCTCTAAGTTTGCTTCATCGTGTAAACACCCCATTACTCCGTTACATGGGCGGTAGGCAAAACCTCTCCCATATACTGCCGTTACGTTCCCGGCGCTGAGGCCGGTACCAAATTATACTGCTTGGTGACAGAGGCACACGTGTGTGAACAACTGGCCCAGAGTTGTTACCTGGCAGTGCACCGGACGGGAGTCGAACCAGTGACCTCGCACTCACCAATCCGACACGCTACAGCTACACACCAAGCCACAAAGATCACCAAAATCTGGAAAAAAAATTCATCGAGATCTGTCAGAAACTGGTCTAATACAGACAGCACGCAGCAGCTGAAGTTAGTCAACCTCGACTGGCGTATTTTGTGATGAGCGCCTGTGCGTGATGAACCGACTTGACTTTCATGCCGATCATCTTGGCGACTTCCAGCAACTGCTCAGCGTCAATCTTTCCGACGTGATCTGAGTCGACGCTACTGAACGCCAGTTGCACGTCTGCATACCGTTTATTTATGTTTGTTTACACACAACCGAAATAAAATCATCAACGGCAAATACACGTGCGCCACTAATGGGGTGTTTACACGATCCAGCAAACGTCCAGCAAACTTCCAGCAAAATTAATGCTGGACGTTTGCTGAATCGTGTAAACACCCTATAACAGGTACTACTCTCTGGCGATATAAACCCAGTGGTCACTTACACACAAACCGACTGCGAAAAAACGCGCCCTCCATTCAGTAGGCCTAATTAGAAGCCTCCAAAATCTAACAACTCGGTCCTTAGGTCACGCCCCACTCTCTAAAACACTACAATCCATTCAAACCTTTTTGAGACAGATCTAAAAACAGACAAATGGTCAGACCCGGAAAAAATGTAATAAACACGAACAATTAGTTTCCGACAATTATATGAGCAATAACGTTAGTAGGCTCACAGCAATTTAAACAGGCGGTAGCCTAATTACAGTTTGGGCCTTAAATGCTTTGACAGTAGACTACTAGTAAAAAGAAGACAAAAATCCTACACACAAACAGCAACTAATACCCCGTTTACACGATCGAGCAAACATCGAGCAGGCCTGATGGAACCCCGCCCCCTGGCTCAAATGTAGCCCTAAGCTTAGCCCACAGCTTATCCAATTACAACCCGCCCGCCCTCCTAATTAGCATGCTAATTACCATAGCCCGTCGAGCTAGCTCGATGTTTGCTCGATCGTGTAAACGGGGTATTACTGATACGCCTGCGCAAAGCAAGAAAGCTAATGGCCAATTCACACTTATCACAACTGTTGAGTTGAGTTGCATCGGCATTATTCGAGTTCACAGGGACTGGTTCCATGGCTTTTATCCCCCCCAAATCTAGAATCAAACTCGAGCGCAACTTTCCCCCACTTTTAAGCTCAGGTGTCCCTCTCACTTTCGCGCTCAAATTCCCCCACTTGTGAACTAAGGTTCCCGACACCCCCCCCTTTAGGCTTATACCCCTCTCTAAGGGAAGTTTTGTTGGGATTTTAAAGTAAAAATAGGGGGAAGTAAAAACAGGGGGAGTTTTGTTAAGGGTGTCGACTGCCTAGCAAAAATAAAGAGGGAAGTCACGTTAAAAGGGTGTAGATGCGAAGTAAAAAATAAGAGGGAAAGTTCTGATCTATACCCTGCAAAAACTTCCCCCTATTTTTCACTGGTGGGCGCATTGGTATAGGGATAGAAGCCACTGACTGGTTCACATCCACGACGCGACCAACTCAACAGTTGATCTGAATTGAGTCGCGTCAGCGTTGTAGGTGTAAATTGGTCACGAGACAGTGAATAAAAAGTAACAAAGCGGTATACTTTGTCGCATTTTGCTTCGATCGACGACCGTCTGTTCGACGCTGGTTGCAGTGACTGACTTGCTTCTGTGTAGCAGCGCTGCTTGGCGCGCATAGTTCTCGAATGCACCTTGCATCAACCGGCTGAATTCTGCACAAGTTAAGTAAAGTACTTTAAACCACCGTACTTAGCTTGCACTGGTACTTTTCTCTCAGTTTTAAGCTGCAGTCGTGCGTCATAAAGCAAACAACGATGTAGTCTGTGCCATCTGAGCGTGGTTTAATTACGATGCCGCACTGTCTGAAGTGGTATAAGCGCGTACTGCGTGCTCGCTTACCCACTCTAGCAGTATATAAATAAACGTACAGTCCTTCACGAGCAAAAGGCCCATAAGCAGCAATAATCTCCGTTTCCTTAGCCCTCAGCCAGACACCAGTTTACACTGCCAGACCACAGCCATCTTCACATTAGCTATTTTATTATACACTGCTACATATTATATCCAGCGAGTAACAAAAAGGCAAGCAATAGAGCTCATCATAGAATGTAATGTATCTTCAGAAAACATGGCACTGGACCGGCAGTGCAGCAGGCACACATACCACTCCGCCAGACAAACGCAGTAAGCTTTCACACAGTGAGCTACATCTCATTACCCTTCTTGCTGGGGGTAGGAAGCTGAGTTAACATCAGCAGCACAACGGGTTCTGTAAAATAAATTTCTTCGTCTCTGATTGTAATGTACTAACGCTCTAATGCGTAGGGGCCTATATGGTCGACTTATTTAATGAAAAAATTACACATTTTGCATATGGTATAATACTTGATGCTGCAGTATTTATTCAGAGTCTCCAACTAGACGACTAACCGGCGTAGTCAATACGACCGTCCTGATTGGAATCTGCCTCTCTCATCTTGCTGTTGAGTTCTTCCAGTGACAAGTTCACTCCAAGCTCTTTTAGCGTGTGATATAGTTCCGACTTCGATATATAGCCGTCTGAGTTTCGATCAAACACCTAAAACACCATAGCGCTATCACTGTTGCTAACTAACAACGTTACTCAGACTCAGGTAAACAATCCAAGAGTGTCGATCCACTAACGACCAGGAATCATTCCCCCAAAGCTGCAAAACCCCAAGGACCGCAGCTTGAGGCCCAAAGGCAGAAAATGCGATGTCAAAGACCAAAAGCCGAAATAGGGTTTTAAGAAGCCCCCTCCCCACCAGCTAGCGGCCTGGAGAAGCGCTGTAAAACTTCCCTAGCGGGTTTCGCCCCCGACCACAAACACACTGTGGAAGCAGAAATGCGTCTGGAGACCAAAAAATGTCGTAAAATTGCTAACGAACCAGACTTAGCTACCAGCCAGCCGACGAGAAATTCTCCCCCCCTGAGCCAAACTGGACGTATTTGCGTCCACTCCCCCCCTGCAGACGCCACTGAAACATTCAATGGTCAGGTTAGCTACTACACGACTATACGCAAGAGTTAAGAGGCCTATAGAAATGTTTTGTCACTTTGTTACGATCTTAGAAACTACAGCCAGTCAGTACAGCATCAGCTAATAATCTGTTGCATACGCCAGTGGATAACGGATAATGGATAATGCATCCACTCTGTAGCCCGCACTGCGTAAGCTAGCTATTATCCTTTCTGGTGGGGGTATAGGAGGCTAAGTTGGCTTGAGCAATTGCTGCTTGCAGTGATTTGGCTAAACACTAAACCTCCGACGTCTTAATACGAGTATGACAGTCCACAGTCAGGAGTTATGGTACTCCATATTAGGTTTGAGTTGGTCGCTGAACGTTTGCAAATTGTTGCGGCAGTGCATTTTATCGACCGGACGCCCTTCTTACAACAAAACTAACAGCGTCAAGGCACTGAATGAATACTTGAGACGACGAACAATTACCCTGAAAGCCTGCCAGGTGTCGGCAGAATGTTGTGACCTGACCGGTCCGTCATCATCAGAACACGTCGTCGTACTGTTAGTACTCACAAGACGTCGAATCTGCTGCATACCGGCCGATTCCAAGCAGCTCTCTGAACACCAACAAATCACCGTCGGCTTAATGCACTTTTCTACCGTCTTAATATTTCGATTTATAGTATAATAATTGTTATATTTAGAAGAACTACTTCGTCTCTTTGGCTCAATGGCACCGTGGTAGCCAGGCCTCAATAACTGTTATTGGCAGGAACTGGACTCAATCGCCAGAAACTGAATAAATTGTTTCAGGAGGGCTTACCGTTTTACGTCCCATCAGGTCCGCGATAATCTTTACAGGAGGTAAATTTAAACTGTTACTGAGTGATAACTACTATCCATAAGACAAAACACTGTTTCCTGTGATGGCCATTTTGCAATCTGAATACACTGAGTACTACATGACAGCTTAGTCTCACCGGACGATATCGGCGCAGACGTGCCAAGTGCTGGAGTAGAAGCAGAAATACAGAATTGTTCTGACTCCCGCTAAATAATACAACACACGTCACATTTTCAACCATTTCTGCAGCCAATTTTTTTCTCCGAGTTAATGCCAGAATTCCGGCAAACGAACTTAGAGAAACTGATCTAATTTTCAGTACCCTGTACGTAAATGGCTGGTTAAATAAAATGAAAGGTAATGTGGCAAAACGTTACGAATAACAACGTATATTTAAACTAAGAAGCCCAGCTGTCACTAGGATAGCCGACCCTACCGATTGTCAGTGACCTTCAAGGTCATCCAAGGTCAATGATTTTCATCTCGTCTGAGTCTGACAGGGCGTATGTCACTTCCTATCAGTGATTAATAGTAACTTTGGCCCTACCTCTCAACATTTTCGAGATACAACCACTTATAGCTTGAAACTTTCCATTAAAAATTGCGACCAAACCGCTGCAGATGGAGAAATGGTTACTATTGACAGCCCATAAAAAGTCGCAAGCGCCATATCCGATGGTACCATCGCCGACCCTCTACGTCTTACCTTTTAGCCACAATACATCCGTGACAGACAAACGGACGACAAACATGCCAATAACTCGACCGTTACTTAATTACGGTCGGCTAACAAGGATCCATAATCCTTCCCCCTGTCTAGACTCGAAGACTCCAGCAGATTGTTGGCTCTCCATACCCTGGCTCTCCATACCTCCACAGTCAACACTGACACAGTATCTGCACGGTACTGTTCCAACATGGTCAGCCAGTTAACGCGTGAAAATACCCTCTAAGCTTTAGTTGTAGGCCTACAGGATTTAGATTTTAAAAGACATGCTCCCATTCCAATGATCACATCCCAGACTTTGGTCATCAAAGCATGTGAACACTCCTAGTTATTAACACGAAAGGATGCGATGCCAGCGCCAAATGCCGACACGATACGTGGCCGTCCGCAGATTTGCCGAGCGTCTCAGGCGTCGACATTGAATAAGGTCACTGCGTAAGACGTGATTATGTGAGATACGAGCCACTTCAGATTTTGACGTCTGGAGACCTTCTGACCTTTCGTCTTTCAAACTGAAAATTGGCACACCATGCAGTTACTGCTACTGAAGAAAACGTTAACGCCAATTTCGGGTTTTCCTACGCTTTTGGTTTTCGAGCTGAGAGCTCACAGGGAAAGACATACCGACAGTCGGACAGACGGGCAACACACGTGATGCGGCATGTAAACTAGACGAACGAGCGAGCGTACCGTTTTGCCTGTACTCGAGTCAACTGAACCGGAAATGCCTGGAATTTGAGCTGCACCGGTTACCAGTGACAAAAACTCTGCACCAGACCGCAACATTCACTTACTTACTGCATACAGTAGTAATGTATTCAGTAGTTTAGTAGTTTTTTTAATGTTCAGTAGTTCTGAGAATTAAAGAAACAGAAATTGTATGTGTTAAGGTGGCCAGCATTATTGACCAGCACGGTTTCTTGGCAACCAGGCTCAGTAATTAACTGTTGTATTGAATGTTATCAATTGTACTTGTGTTTGAGCCGAATAAATTTCTTCTTCTTCATATAGCCTGCAACAGTTTTTCTTTAGGCTATATTTCATTAAGTCAAGTGATTGACTACTGACAATATTGGTTGGGCGACAAAAACAACATAAAGTCTGCACAAAAACCTGCGGCAAAGCAAAAAATTCATGAGTTCTCTATAAGGAACCTAGTCTTTCTAATCTGATCATCTCTGGAAAATCTCCGAAACACAAATTGTTCACAACAGCAACATCCAGCGACGAACACAAACTCTCTCAAAGAAGGCACCAGTGGTTGCCGAAACGTGAACAAATTAGTGAATAAAGGTTCTAATTTGATGAATTAATATAGCTTACATAATTATTGCTAGGCAGTGGTTTTTAAATGTCTCTACCGGACACGACCAGAAAATATAATATTTCTCATAAGCCACATTCTCATCCCAACGACAAACACCGGTGTCTCACAGCAGACTGACAGCTGAAGCAAAATTGGCACAAACAGCTCAAGAAATTAACTAACAAACTACAAAGTGCAAAGACCTTCGTAAGTGATGCGGCGCTGGTCCTTACATCCAGCCTCCGTAAACATCGCCGTGACGTCATCAGACGTCAGTGTGACGCCAAGCTCCTTCATTGTCAGCTGAAGTTCCTGCTCGTCAATGTAACCGTCGCTGTTTTTGTCAAACACCTAACGACGACACATTGGAAATGGATAAATAGTTAAATAGTCACATGCTGTAGCCTTTATAAGAAACCCATCTCAGAGCTTCGAAGCGTCACCTGCCATATGGGATCACATAGTGTTACTTGCCATCCGACAGAGGTGAACGCGCCCCGCCTAAACCCCAGCCAGATAGGCCGGTACTCGATTTACCTAGCCCGGGGGGATGGAAGGCTGAGTTGACCGAGGCGGCTGGTTACATACTGAGATAGTTTACCTGCCCGCAGGCAGCCACCAACCTGCCAAAATTCATTCTAACAACAACTAGTGAAGTGAGAGAGACCTAAAAACTGACGACAACTACGAACTACTGATCAAATTCAAGAACTTGAATAAAACTGCTATTAATCAGCAATTGCAGAGTACCACATAACCGCACATCTCTTTGCTGTATAAATGCATACCTTAAAAGCCTGTTGCGCATCAGCTGCAGACGTTGTTTGTTGATGTGGCCTCATGGCGTTACAAAACTCGTCAAAGTCGATCGTTCCATTTCCTATCAACAAATTCACAGCATAAACATGCTGTTATCACGAACTACAGTAAAATCTTTTCATAACACTGACAATGTCATTCAACGGCCGTACGCTATTTGACAACTTGGAAGCGTCTACAGGCAAAAGGATTCATTGTTCGATTTCCCCAAAACAGCTGAAACCATTTTGGATTTTATACTAGCTGCTAATAATGGCTCATTTCTCATAGAAAGCGATGACAGTAGCCAGTAAACAGGATTAATTTTTTCATCATTTTTAGCCGACCGTACTTTAGTAGCGGTCGAGCTGTTGTCACAGTTGTCGTCCGTCTGTCCGTCACGGATGTACTGTGGCTAAACGGTGCAAAATAGGGCCTAAGTTGCTATTGATCACTAATAAAAAGTCGCATACTGGCTTTCAAATAACATAAAAATCGACGACCTTGGATGACCTTGAAGGCTCATAACGCACTATCGAATAAAATGTTTCAAGCAATAAGTGGCCATATCTCGGAAACGGTGTGATATAGTGCCAAGGTTACTACTAATCACTAATAGGAAGAGGCATACGCCCTGTTAGACTAGATGAAAATCATTGACGTTGAATGACCTTGAAGGCCGTTACGCGCTATTGCGGCTAAACGGTGCGAGATAGAACATAGGTTGCTATTGATCACTGATAGGAAGTCGCATATTGGTTTTCAAATAAACTGAAAATCATCGACCTTAGATGACCTTGAAGGTTAATGGCAATCATTATGGTCGGCTATCCTAGCGACAGCTGGGCTTCTTGTTTTTACTAGCTATCTGTATAGGCTGTCTCAAAGTCCACGTTAGAACTTATCTCACAAAAGTTCAATTTGTATCTTTGACTGATACTGGCACAATCATACTAGTGCTGCAAACGTGATCATCTAACTCACAACACAAACCGAGAACTGTTGCCAGTATGAAATGTAACATAAGGGCGGCAGCTAAAATTAAAACTAGAAAAAAATGTGTCGGCCCAGTGCTAATATCATGTGGTCTTCCACCAAACCTTTGGCCTTTAAAGCTGAAAATTAGCATACCAATTAATCTTGCCTTGTGAAACGTTCACATTAATTTCGGTTTTCCTGTGCATTGCTGCTTTTGAGTTAGCAGCCTTTATAGGACATAGAGGCAGAGAGATAAACAAACAAGACCTGTAATGTGGTTTAACATGGCCGCACATTAATGAAAAAAACAGATGTTCAGTTACAATCTATTGCGTTACTTACTGTCAGTGTCTGCAGCTCTCAGCATAGAGTCTACTTCGTCTGAATCAACAGTGTACCCTAGAGATGTCATCACGCCGATAAACTCTTCCCGAGTTATTCGACCGTCACCGTCTTTGTCAAATTGAGCAAAATGTACACGTAGCTCTGCAAATGACAATCATGCAACACAAATATGCAGATGTCTTTGACAGAGCAGAGAACGAAATAACTCAACTATACAAATTTCAATACCAAACAGAGTGTTATACTGCTAAACAAAGTGAGTAAAAGTAATTGCTTGCTAGTATGTAATTATGTAAAATTACTTTTGGTCAATTTCTAAAAAATAAAAAAAGCTGAGACATAGATTTGTATATATTGTATTGTGTACACAAAAAATTACTATGACTCGACACTGCAGCAAAATAGCACAAGATTCTTTCACAAAAGTGCAAAGTTACATGAAACCAGAATTATTTTAGTCAGATTTGTGTTAATTTAGATAAAGGACTAGAAATTTGGGGCAAAGCCCAACGTGAGTCCGCCCGGCGCCCTAAGTCCGATTGGGGGAAAGTAGGGGGGGGGGGTAAAATTTCCCCGGCATCAAAGTCACGTGGCCCGAACTCAAATGCATTGGCATC
>Ga0209671_1003173_pt1 | contig 15627 bp, 10 predicted proteins | sample WorMetHERISLAND2_2_FD_187401 | JGI IMG/M metagenome (GOLD analysis project Ga0209671, IMG submission 187401) | Marine gutless worms symbiont microbial communities from Max Planck institute for Marine Microbiology, Germany - Olavius geniculatus... | ecosystem: Host-associated > Annelida >...
TTTCGGACAATAGCGTTATAGTCACTGTGATGAGATTGTTTATGCAGTCCAATGAGTATGTCAAACTGTGTCAATTTGCTGATGTTACCCCACATAGTAATATTTCTTGTATAAGACATTGTGTCAATCTGAAATTTATTTCAGCTTGTGTGTAGGCCTAACTGTATGTACTATTGACCGTACTATGTGTGTTTTTACTATTTTTAATCGTCTGCATTTTTGCGAAATAAACTCATATATAATAGCTCTTTCGTGGTTTACTTGTATTTTTACTTGAGTTGGCTTACTTTTGACATCATTGGGTTTGATGAAGAAATTCATTTTTTTTACTTTGTCGTTTAATATGTTCAACTAATGGCACAACAACAGTCTATGTACAATTTTACACCGTGGCATAACATAGTTAATTATTTTTTTGGTTTTCTCATGTGTTATGTCAATCCGCTTAGGGCTTTGGTTACTATTAATTACTTGTAGTTGTTTTAATTTTCACGTTTTAGAAATTGTTTACGCCTACCCGGACGTTACAGCGTTCGGTGTTTTTGATTTTAGAGCTGACATGAAAGTGATAAATTTATTTAGCTTATTAGTGATGTGTTGATTTGGTGTTTTAGCAGAAATCGTTAGTGAAGTCTCCGGACTGGTCGCATGTCGCCAACCCGAGCCGCTGTCATTTCTGTCGTTCCGAGTGCCACCTCAGCGCCGACGAACTCTACCCGGAACCAGCTTCGCTGAAACTCGCCGTCCTAACCCAGTTTCCACCGACCGACCGATCCAGATACCGGGATCACGAAGAGGTGATACTTGGATCAAATTCGCAGATTCATGGTCGGATGGACACGATCCGCTGGTGGGGCGGTAGTGAGGAATGCTGGTGGACGGATTCCGCTACCGCGGCGACTGGCGCCCAATGGTACAGTGGCGGAAGCGGATCGTCGTCCGGGAATGGCGGATCAGGATCATGCTTTGAGGCATCTACTAGTGGTGACAGCCTGGTGTTATCAGGTACTGCATTTTGATACCGTATTAACTTTGATTTTGTTTGTGTCTTTTTATTCGTTAAAGGTAAAAGTGACGGTCTGGTACTTGACATAGCGCTTTACAATTTCAGAATTGACGGCTGATTGGCACGAGCCAATAATACCATAGACCATAGTGCATTATGCGGCCATCCATTGCCGACATGAGCAAAGAATTGAACCCGTGGTGCATCATACACTCAGCATTGCGCTCTGGACACGGATCGGGTCCATCCGCGGATCGGGTCGGGTCGGGTCACGGGTCATATTTACTTTTTACCGCATATTTTTATGCATTATTTTTATCATTTTGTATTTTTACTGTTGCCACTTAATTGGCCAGGACAGCACCGACCAATGTGTGGTACAAGATCAGATAACCAGCAATGGTTGCAAGTAATATTATGAGTAGTTTTACGACGTGACAGCGGGCAGCAGGAAGACAATAACAATAATAATAATAAGCAATGACAATAATAGTTCGCCTAATCGCCGAAGACTTTAATTGCATGAGATCAGTCGCAGTCGCAGTTTGCAACGCTAACAACAGGCCAGCCGACTGCATGACACCAACTTCAGGGAACCCGGAAACGCTGCGAGGCATGAAACATTCCAATTTTTTAAAACCATAATTTAAAGAAAGATTATCCAATTTTTATAATTTTTGGTACACCTATCAAACCATCAAATGGCCGTTTAGTTTCCAATTTCACCCAACATCTGCTTTTGCACTATCTGGTAAAAACAGAACAGAAAAAATATGCATTGAAATCAACAAAAATGCTTTATATAATTTTATCTTTTCGGATATGTGGCCACCAACAGCCAATCAATTACAAGGTTTGACTGTTGTGCAGCAGCACGTCTATTAAATAAGCCTAACATTCAAGAATATTGATAAATTCAAGAAGCAATTAATGAAGTCTGGATTGGTCTGGAGCAGAACGTTATCGACGCTGCTATCAACGAATGGAGAAAGTGTCTCCCAGACGAACCCATGTTCGTAGGTCAACATTTCAAACATTTTTGTAGGCAGTTAAAAATGGACAATTAAATAAACTATCAGCTCAAACAATAAAAAATATGGACAAAATGTGTGTTTTTGTGTTTTTTTCGATTAAGCAATAATACCAGTGGTGAAAAATGCAATATTTTGTTCATTATCTTTCCCCAGGTAGTGCAGAAACAGACAATAGGTGAAGTAAGAAACTAAACAATCATTTGATGGCCAGTTATATTCAGGAATATTCGTACCAGAACTTATTAAAATTGGAACTTTTTTAAAGTTATGATGCGAAAAATTTCGGTGTGTTTATTATGCTTCACAGTGTAGTAATTCGTAGGCCTACCACGCGTTTGAAGTGTAAATAGACGATTGGTAGACGTCAGTCCAAAGCAGCAGGAAACAAACTATACGAACTATTTGAAAACTTATGTCACACTCAAAAAGTACAAGGCGCTAAAGCCTCTGTACCGTAGAAAATGTTTGACGTACGGTATGACTATCTTATGTTAAACGTTAAGCAACGTTGATTTAACCATGTAACGGACAAAGTTGCCACAATGACGTTAACAATTAAATATTAAACTTCTGAAAAACGTTACTTTTGGTGAGGTTATGTTTTAGCTACTCTAATTTGCCATCATCTGTCATATTGGCACTATCGCTCAAAATTTTCAGACAACGCCTCAAAACTGAAATTTTTTTGTAGCTTCGTGTCTTCTCAGTTTATACGCAAACATTTTGTTTGACTCTCTATTTTGAATTTTCGTCCACTTTGTTAGGTGTTTTTGCAGTTACGTTGTAACTTTACGGCACCTTAAACTAAATCGTACAATAATAGGCCTGATGATACCCTGTGTAAAAAAGTAATACCCGTAGTTATTGAAAAACTGAGTATTTATTTTGTACGTGAACTCTTTAGCCGACCGTACTTAACTCCAGCCAAATAGGCCGGTACTCGATTTACTCACTCCGAAGAGAAGGATGGAAGGCTGAATTGACCTAGGCGACTGGTTACATACCTTGATGATTTACCAGGCAGTCACCCATTCAAGTACTAACCCGGATCGGCGTAGAATAACTTTGTTGCTTGCAAATGGCCCAGGGTGAGCAACCGGTACAGAGGCCTATACATTTGATTGTCGCTGGCTTAACTGTAGAGTCATCATAATCCTGCTTCAATCTAGTGTTTATGCTGCCTACAATGTTTAACCAAAAATTTGAGCTAATGCTCACAAGACGCACGACAGCATTAGCGCTGTCACCATGCGAATCATGTCTAACGTGAAGTAATATTAACGCGTTTTGAAGGAGGTATCCATATTTGACGTCCCCGTACCAAGGACTCCTTGAACCTAAGGGGTCAAAACTGAGACTGTTCAAATCTACGTTAAATGTTAAAAATTTCATGTTATGCAGATTATCTTGGTTCGACGACAGCCGAAAATAGCAAGAATTCAGAAATATTTACTATACTCCTTTTTTTGATAGTTTAAGGTCGTTCAAGGTCGTCGATGTTGGTACCGCCGGAACCTCGTCAGCAGAGAGTCCGTGCCTATTTGCAGCCGTTCTCACGCTAGACGAGTCAATGGCGATAAAAATTTCCTTACCTAGCGGCACAAAATTTGGTCGCAGAAAACTACTACCCTATCATATGATGAAAACCCGGAGTCTCTGTCTCACCCGGACTTGGTTCGATGCTGCGACGTGACGGACACCAAAACAGACAGACAGAATTACGATAGCTAGTACGCGCTTTAGCACTATGTGCTGTCGCGTGTAAAAATTAATCTAATTTGATTTGGTTTTGATTCAGATCTGAAGTCAACTAGCGGTTCTCGAATAACCGACTGTTGGAGTGAATCTTCGAGAGGAACGCGCAGCAATAACCGCATGAAAGTATCGCACATCCAAGACGACGACGAAGTCAGCCGGGAGTGGCGCGACTCAACTCAGACACCGTGCGACGGCGGATCGCGTCGCAGTCGGTCGCCGACCGGTCGCGAGTGGGTCGTGCGACGTCGTAGCGACGGGTCGCGGTACATCGGGCGTCGTCGGTCGTCGGCTGGGGCAGGGAAGCACCTCGGTGACACGGACTGCGCACGACAGAGCCGGCCTCGGCCGAGTCCCCACCGACCACCGGCAGACTACAATCACCAGCATGGTCACGACGCCCTGGAACGGAACGTTGAGGACTACGCGATCCACTCACCGCTGGATCAGCTGACTGATATGGATCACGGAGATTACCGAGCAGCGGAGTGGATCTGTAGTCCACATTGGATTGATTCCGGCTATCGCATCTTCGCTGTCATTTGATTATTTTAATACAAATTTTGACATCGTGTCACAGACAGACTTTGCAAAACTTTACTAACATTAATTATAATTATAAGTTTACACCCGATTACTCATTCTGTTGAGTACATAGTGCTTACTCGACATAAACGGAATCTGTATACTCTGTAGTATGCGAATTTGAAATCGAGAGTTTTTTTTATGGACAATACTATAAACTTGTCAGATTATCACGGTTTTCATTATATTTCGTATTGAACGTATTTTTTTCTGTTGTATCAGTCCTATACGTGCTGTCGTGAGTAGATAAACATACAGGCCTATTTTACATCGGTGGTCTTTAGATTGGCTACTCCGTTTTTGATGCTGCGTCTAAATATTTAATCAGACTTAGGCCTATTGCTAGCTTATGTATTGTACTATATTTTACTTGATTGTAAATGAAAAATGTGTTATCAGTTGTATGCACTCAGTATTTCTATTATACTCGTAGTTTTGCAGCAGTAAGTGCTTAAATTAGCCTTATTAGCTTGTTTTTAAACGTTGGCTTTTGGTTAAATATATGTTTCACTTTTAAAAATAGTACATCTATCACATGTCAAGAAACAAACTACCATTCGCAATAAAAGCTACTTAATGATGTAGCAAATAGCAAAACTTTTGGGGGGGGAAATAGGCTCACAGATACATCTCCAAAAATATCAATCGTCGATTTTTTATATTAACCAATTTAGAAGTTACTTTGGACTATCACACTTAGCAATGTTGTTTGAAATAAAGTGGTCGTTGAAGATCGCTATACATATTCCTATAATCTACCTATGTAAAAACTGACAAATTTACAAAGTGACTATAAAGTTGCGCACAGAGCGACGTAATTGAACTGAACTGACACGATTTAGTTTTTGACGAACGGACCAATGGGCAATTAGTAACGCATCACAGTATCGTCTAACGCATCGTCTAACGGCGCCGGTGGCCTATGTGACTAGTCACGTACGCGTCAGCCAAGGACCAACGAGCTTTGCCTATATACTTGCCCATTGGTCCGTTCGTCAAAAACTAAATAGTGTCAGTTCAGTTCCGTTACGTCGCTCTGTACGCGCCTTAACGAAGCGATTGACATGGGGCCTATGGTGCATTGGTCATTTACTATAGTCTATCGGTATGAATGAGTGTTTTGAAGATTTCGGAAATCTGTCAGTAGGAGCCCATGAATTCTGATGCAATATGACAGAACCTTGGTGGCATATAACCACTTTGCAACAAACGATCGAGACTAGAGCTTTGGCTATAGGCATACAATAGCACGATTCACAATATGACATGTTTTGAAAACAGCGACACAAATCACAATGATTACAAGATCTGTAGCCTCCATTGTTATTTTTCTGGCGCTACATTCGAGCACAATAAATGATCGCTCGAAAATCATCGAACAGTCCATACGCCTACTGACTTGAACAGTGCAAATATTTTTGATAGGCTTATCTTTATTCATGCAAGAGAGTATAGAACCAGAGAGACAGTATGCCTATACAAAAAAAACTTTTAACGAAGACTTTAATTAGGTTAATTAATAGGCTGATTTTTCCGTCAGTTGTTTCGCTACATGACAGTCAGTTCGTTTTGCTTAATTTGCTTCCCTGAATGACTCTGCTATCTGTTTGGAGAAAAACCAGCGAGATATAGATAGCAGTAAAACGGGCATTTCGGGTAGGTGTGAGGCCGCCACCGTCGTTTTTGAGTCAATGGGGAAATCCCAAAGAATAGCACAACGAACCATGTGTTAGTGTAACCTGGACGTAAACAACGTAATTGCCATGGGCAAACACCAAACGCAAACCTACGGAACTTACTTAGCGCGTCATGATCGGTGACAACCACACACGTTCGTGCCATTTAAATAGGATGGCGCTGCCTCTCCCGTGCATTGTTTTGAGTAACGACTAAAAACGAAAGTACGTGAGGCCTAGGCCTAAGCATAATATATAACGTCGTTCGAAGAATTCGCTTTCGTTTATCGACAAAGTTGATTACAGTTCATTCAGGTCTACACTAATCTTGTGCATAGGCCTACTTCAGCGTTGAGAGAAGACTTAGACCTCCTACAATTATCGACCGTCGTTGATTGTCGGTTTGACGATAACTGGATCTCGCGCTATGGCACTGAAGAGTAAGTTCAAACATTTTTTAAAATTCAAGATGTTTTTGTTTTCTACGCATGATCTTGCTTGTCTGTCGTTGGTCTTCAGGAAGCAGTGTGACAGTTAATTGTCGGTTGTCCCATTCCAAGTTGACTTCGTGGGCCAGCAGACGCGGTATAAAGTAATCTGGCGGTTACTAATTGCAGTTATGGCAAAGTTGATATTTGCCAACCATGTCAAGAGTAATTAAAACTGTAAAAAATAAAGTGAAAAACAGAGCTGAAAATGTAACAAGATCTCTAAATCTATAAAAAAAACAGTTAACATACGACTTCCTATACGTCGGGCCGTACGTTGGACGGTTAGATTTTGTGCAGGAGCGTTCGATATTGGTGTAGTTTTGGACAAAATTAGCTCAGTTTTTGGGTTAGAAATTTATCCGTGAGCCAAAATTCCATTACTGCGATTTGCTGTAAGCCCTAAAAGTGCTGATTGTAATTTTTGTAGACTTGCTTTGCAACTAACGATGGATTTGTTATACAGCATGATCTTTCACAACGAATTTACAGCAAATTAAGTGGAGTATGGGCTTAAGCTTGCGAATATTATGGCTAAATAGGCGCAACTAAAAAACTTTGCTTTTTAAAAAGTTTTGAATATTAATGTGTCTAAAGATTTTAAAAGGTTTTTAAGGTTTTGACGTACAAAGAAAAAGCGACCGAAATTTTAAGACTTCCCTAGTGTAAACGTTTTATGCACTATTCTCTATATCACATGGTTTTTGTTGAGTGAATGACATGGCGTCAAAACCCAAAATTTTAATTGAAGTAGCCTATGAAATTAAATTGTCATACATTGCACATTGCAGAACCAATAAAGACAACTTTTAAAAACCCTGAAAATGATGATATGATGACGCTGCGTTTAATGGTTAAGCTGCGGTCGGTCATTAGATCCATCACACGTACGTTATAGTTAATAGGAGTAGGCTACATCATGCAGTCAAAGTCACGTGCTGTATTGACATTAGTACACTACACATGACTCACTGTCATATTTACTGGCCGTATCATAAGTGACTAAATTGATAATTAGGCTATATCAGGTGCATGCCTATGATCACGGGTGCAACTGGTGCTATCGTCATGCGACTTTTGCCTTTGTCCTTGCCATTTGATGTATTTTAAATGTAATTATATGGGCGTCTAAAGTAGAGGATCTTTGCCTTACATAATTGTGGTCACGGTCAAAATCTCTATGGATACCGTTGGGCGGGATCACAGGAAATGCATCGGGCCAGTAAGTGTCTAAAAAGTAGAACATTTTATGCAAGCTTCATTTCACTTTTCGTTCAATCTGTGGTCTTGAATATGATGGTCTCGAATATGACTAGCCTCGATTATATTGAAATAAAGTGCAATCAGGTACCGTCAGCACGTTACATTAGCTTCTGCAATCTGCATGTGTGTGATGTGCACGCAAATGAAAATAAAATGTTCTACTTTTATTTGTGCCACCTTATATAGGCCTATGCCTATTTGAAGAACAGCATCAATTAACATGTGAGAACTATCGTTGCTGAATCATGCTTTCGAATATGGTTAGCGTAATGGCCAATGGGGCAACATATTTTGGTAGGCCTAATGATTGATATCTCCGCTAAACTGTTTCATGAGAGCTCAGATATTGCAAGCATTTGATGAAAGTTTGCAAGAATAAATTATGCAAGTTATTCGTTTTCCGCAATATTGCGAGTGCTGCTAGTGTTCACGATATAGGGAGTGTAAAACAAACAGCACGGAGAATTTTTTGTCGAATTTTGGAGCAGTTTGAAACTAAAACGTCCGGCTGGTTAGGAGCTCAATATGCATTGATAATCAATGATAAAACGCACACGTGAATGAAACGGAAGCAAGCTACATGTATAGGCCTACGCAACAGCGTCGGTAGACCTACATGTGCACGCCCTGGGCCTACTGCGAACGATCGAGTACTAAGCGCGATGTCGTAATAGGCTCTTATTATTTCCCGCGGTATTGATATGTACAATTTTCTTTGCTTGCATGCGGTTTTCGTTCCGGTTCGCGTTATTTCCTTAATCCTAGTTTTTGTTCTCTGATCTCAGGCTTTTACCTTTCCCACAACCTTCTGTTTCTAGATTTTTTTACCTTATGTAGAAAATCCACTAGCAACTCAACTGAATTCTCTTAAGAACAGTTTTAGCCTAGATCTTTTAGTTTATGTGCTAGATGAAAATGGAAGTTTGCTGGTTAGTTTACCTGGTGCAAATCATTCATCATATCATGTCATGTCGTACATGTGATGTGACACGGATTACTGTGACGCTTGTCAAGCGCTGATAATATCGTTCGGTTGAACTCAACACTGTATGTCGTCTCCGTGCACCACTACGCGTGTCCAGCTTCAGCGCATTTAAAACACTGATCGACATAGGCTTAGTTATTGACGAATTTCAGACACAAAACCTAAGTTTTTTTACATTGCTATACCACATCCTTTCAGCTACATGCTACTGCGCAGTTTCAATTTGCTAATAATGATTTTTTGACAGAAATAAAGTGAAAGATGGCTTTGTTACGTTTTTGTAATGATGCAGTCACTTTTTTGCTGGTGTACGTGCGTCGTGCCCGCTGCCACATGAAATAGTTTTTTATTCTTCCGTTGGTTCGAAGAAACTCTGGTACGGTGCTAGACTGAATCGGCAGCAGTCCGCTAGTTCTCGGGTGCATTTATTTCGAACAAAAACTAAAATCTATCACTATTTTTAAAGATGCGATTATACCTTCGGGTTCACACTGAAGATAATCGGTATAAGACTAGTCCAAATTCTATGGCGGCGCAATGCCGTTTTGCTTACCCTCATATTTTTGAGGGATCGTACGTGTCCATGCAGATCCGTGACTTATGACCATCGCGACGCCAATGCTTAGCCAAACGTAGAACAGATAGGCGCGAACTCCAGTATTTAGATTTGCTGCGAATTTATTTTAGGCGCCTACAGCAAGTTGACTACAGCAGCCCTTGGCCATGGTGGCGGAACCAAACCCTGCAACTTGTTCTGGCTGTTTTTTTGTGGATTTGCTGTATATGACTCGCTGCCATTAGCCGCAGCTCCACTACTTGCGATTTGTCGATCGTAGACTCGCTGGACAACAAGATCAGTCGTACAACAAGCCGTTGTATAGGCTACGTCATGGCATGTCTGGATGTTGCGGATTCGTCGTAGACCTTCGGTTTTCCACGGACGTGCTTGCTGCGAATTTGCTGTCGGCTGTCGATTTGTTGTCAGCATGATGTACGACAAACCGAAGTTAGTGGAGTATGTGCCTTGGCCCACGGTAGGTAGGCGGCAAGGCCATGCGCGTGACCATGTGACTAACAACTAGTGTCGACCGGGAGGTCTCGCAGCAAGCGACCACAGTATACCCACACGACGACCACACGCCAATCGGTACGTAAACCGGTGGACCACAAGAAACTGTCGAGTTTGAAACGTCGAAATGCTGCCGCCGTGAAGCAGTTCTCTGACGTGTGATCGAGCAACTATAGGCGACCGTCATCGTCGTCATCATCGTCATCATCATCATCATCATCATCAGCAGTAGCTGTATCAAGGTCACGATGAGTTGCGACTGTGATATTATGAGCAGCGGCGAATGCCATTATGACGCTGACAATGAGGATGCTGATTATAATTTGGCTGCAGGCAGCGCGCAGTCGCAGCTGATGGCGACGTACAGTGTCGAGGGCGTCATTGGTTCAGGCGGCTTCGGCACCGTCTACAGTGCCACCAGAAAGTCCGACCGGCGCACGGTAAATATTCCATTCGTGCATTTTATATACTACTAGACTACTAATCTACTGATTATTATGAGGCAGAATTAATCGCTTCTTGCAGCGCAATTGATTCCGCCTATTTCTACACATTTCTCCGCAGCGTGGTCTGTCTGTCTGTCGTCTGGCCGTTTGTCACATTCCATACTGTATGCCATTTGGCAAGTACACTTGTGGGGTCATCTGTGTTAGATATGGGGTCTCTTATCCCAAGGAGAGGAAAATTTGGGGTCGAACTCCGCAGCCAAAGCATGCAATCGCAAATTTGCTGCTGCCAAACGCCCAGTTATGTTGCCACCTGGCGAATACAAATGAGCGATTCTGCCTATTGCAAAATTATTTTGGTTTTTGTTCATTTTCTTCATCATACAATACTCGTAGCCTTTGCGTTCTTTAATGTTGTCTTGTGAAAGTTGGTTGATAATAGGCCTAACAAAAAGCGGGCCGTTTCGAGACGCAGTAGCCTGGCAGACCTAAATGAGCTCTCACCAACACAATTTATTCGAGATAAGATATGGATAATGAAGCCGTGAATTTTCGTAAATATTAACAAAAGGAATAGCAATTTCTGCGAACTGAACAACAGAAATCGGGAAACGTAGGGCCTAGATAGCGTGTGCGTTGCTATAGCGCCCATCCGCTTTCGAATTTTCAAAAACCGCTGTGCACGCGCTCTACTGCTCGGGCAAGAGTGAGTAGGCCTAGCGACTGCTGGACGGGTTTTTATTGTTCATTGCTAGCGTGGGTCACTGACTATCTCAGGCATATCTAGGTCTAGGCGTAAAACAGGAAGCGTTGACAGCCAATGAGCTTGTTCGTTGAGCTCTGATAGGATTGCCAGCTGACTTTTGACGTGCTTTCCTGCTTCACCCACGCATGGGATTCTTCAAATATAGATCTGCTTCCTCATGTGTGCATGCATCACAGGGAGGGAGCGACGGAGCGCCAGGCCAGAATTATTTCCCAGGGCTTAACTTTACAGAGTTAGCCACAACAGTACGCATCAAACTCTTGTCCGTATTTTCGCAAATATTAAGCGATGTTCAAAATGTTTTAAAAAGACATTTTGCAAAAATACTTGCTTCGACGGTTTGATCTGAGTGGTCAAAATTGTGTTGCTACATTTCATGCAACTACGTGCTTTTTATTTTATTTATTGAAGTTTATTTTGTTGTATTGACAGGTTGCCATCAAAATCGTTAACAAGGTGAACTGGTGCTACAAAGAGGTAAATCGTTATGTTGACAGGCTACGGTAGTGATTGTTATTATTATTTGTCAGCATCATCATTAACACAATGACAGAGGAAATAAAGGGAAAACAGAAATGGAAAGTAGGCGAAGAGAGGAAGAGGTAGAGGAGGTCAAATAAAATATACATTTCTGTAGCGCATTCACATGCGACTTTATAGTGCGCCAAGGTTAAACCCTTGAGCAAAAATTCTGGCTACGAACTTGCCTTTTCCATTTCTCTCCAATTTATTCCAGCTATGCAGTCAGTCGTAAACACATTTAGTCTGGGTCCGGGCCAAATGCATTTAAATGAATTTTGAAGCCAAACGCCGTCATTATATATTTTTTGCATCAAGTTATTTGCACGTATGTTGATGACCGCATGTGTAGGACGAAGATCTATTCTTGCCTGTGGAGCTGTGTCTTCTACAAGTCGTGTCACGTGTCAAAGGCGTCTGCCATCTACTCGACTATTATCAGTTCGACGGCTTCTTTGCGCTTGTACTAGAGCGACCACCGCATTGCCAGGTATCCGCCTCTTCTTTAGGCCGTTAGTGGTTACACGTGTAAAACGAAACACGGTTGTGAAAATGTTTTGAAGTGCTATAACGTTTTGCGTTTTGTTTTACACGTTCATGCTGAGCTTCTTGAACCAGGGTATATAAATAGAAAAACCAGGGTATATAAATTATTTTCTATTTATATACCCTGTCTCGAACGATTTCCTCGGATGTGGTTCTGATGAACGTCTTTTGGCTGACCGGCATAAAACCTCGTCCGAGGAAATCGGACAAAACGAGCATTCGATTTTAAAAACTCGGAGATCTCGGCGAGCTCGGACAATACCTCGGGCAAGAAAGTCGATCGGTGCGTGTAGCTATAGCATAAAACTTGATACCCCGTTTACACGATCAAGCAAACATCAAACAACCATCAAGCAACTGCAAATGTATTTAAAATACACGTGCACGACGTATGCTCTAATTGCTTGATATTTGCTTGACGTTTGGTCGACGTTTGCTCGATGTTTGCTCGATGCTTGCTTGATGTTTGTTTGATCGTGTAAACGGGGTATAACAATTTGCAGCTAATAAAATTTGTAGCGATATAATTTACATAGGGCCTAAGCATGATGTGCCAAGCTCATTGGAGCACTTACGGCAGCCTTAGAAGTTAAAACTAGAATTAAGCCTGAGTGTGACAGTCGAGTTTGTGGACGTGTGTTCTAGGATCTGTTTGACTACATAACTACACACGGTGCTTTGCACGAGTCACTAACATGCCGTCAGTGGTTTAGCGACATTGTCGACACGCTCATCGCCGTGCACGAGGTAGGGGTCGTACACAGAGACGTCAAGGACGAGAACTTCATCGTCGACCTCGACACACAGCGCCTCTACCTCATCGACTTCGGCGCCGGCAGCTTCGTCCAGCGGTCCGCCTACACCGAGTACAACGGTGCATGCCACTACTAACCGAGCCCGATGTTTAGCTGATCGCAACTGGGATTGCTGCTTGTGTTTAATGGCCGAATATCTTTCAGACAAATTGCCGTGTAGTGAAACAGTATTTAATTGAGGCTGCAGAGCTGTACCAATGCTAGAGCATTTGAGACAGGCTTATCACAGTTAAGATTACTAGCTTTCACACGATTACTAGTCTTATCACGCTGAAGCAAAGTGACTAAGAAGGTTATGTTCTTCTGGGTTAGTCGACTTTCGCCAGCTGTATTGCTAAAAATTATGAACGGATTTTGATGAAATATCGTGGAAAGGTTGAGCTTGACCAAACGAGAAAGTGGTTAAATTTTGGCGTCGATCTGATGTTCTTTTTTGTTGGATTTTGTTGAGCACAATCCAGGATTCTTTAGGCTTTCAATTACCGTACAATACATCAGCTGTACAATACAATACAGTACAATACAGCAGGTGGCAGCGACATTCTCAGCGGAGATTTGAAATCTCTGATCGCTTTTAGCATTAATTATCATCATTACTATTATCGTTTTTTTGCTGTTGTTCAAGTGTTAACATTGCTAAATAAGATACTGTTATGAAATGTGCAGGTACGTTGGTCTACTGTTGTCCGGAGTGGCTGGTACATGGTCAGTACCACGCCGAGCCCGCTACGGTCTGGTCACTCGGCATTCTACTTTATGACATGGTCACTGGTGACGTGCCTTTTCACAACCGACATCAGATCATCCATGCTTCGCCTATCTTCAGCGACCACATCTCTCCCGGTACGCGTTATATACACTCTTAGTTTGTGCGTTTTGTACTTGTGTGCATGTATACTGTTCTCCTTCGCCGAATAAAACACAAGCACGCTGTTTTTGGCCACATATTTGGTCAATGTGCACTTTACTTCAGCAGGGCCACCAATCATTAGTTCGACGTCATTGCTCGAGACTCGGTGTTGGTTTGAACGCAAATTGCATCGAAAAATCTGGCGCCTAAATCCTTGCCTTTTTGTGAGGCGCAGACTAAGGACCCTGCCTAATACAGTCTTTGTTGGGGGTCACGCATCCCATCTCATTCAACAGATGTAGCACGATGCACGCGAGTGTGACAGACGGACAGACGCGTGGTGAGCTATTTACAGGATGTGTAGCCTACAGAGCGACAAAAGTGAAATAAACTGAACTGAAACGACAGACTGTAAGTTATTGGGTAAAAAGTTTTGGTCACTTATACCCGTATTTTGGCGTTCACATTGCGTCTGACTTTTCGCAACCTGCCGTCCGTGTTTAGTTCTTATTGGCGATTTCGTCATCAGCGGATAACATATGAGACGTACATTATACGTAGATTGGTCGTTTTTGGATATTTCTTGTTCTCAATTTGTTCTGTTTCTTTTGACTGCCTACCGTGCTACGGCAAATAATAATAAATATTTAAGATGTTATGCATGCACACTGTGCTATTTGACAGAATGTCGAGATCTGATCGTTCGCTGTCTGTCGCACAAGGCAACTGATCGGCCGAGTCTCAGTGACATCAGACAACACGTCTGGCTCAACTCCACTCAACTCTGATCACCATGTCCGGCTGTCCACCACCGCCATCAATCGTGCTTCCAAATACATTATTTGGTGCAACTGACTCTAGCAATTATTTCATGTCATTTCACCGGTGCTTCGGGGGCAAATTTAAGGATAGGGGAGCGTTCACCCGCACTTGCGTTTTCCAGCCCCTTTTTGAAAGTAATGTTTTAAAAATAAAAATAGAAAAAAACAGCCACACAAGGAAGGGATATGTTGCTAAGCCTAACCCATCGGTAAAATATAAATTATACTTTAGTTCACCTGGGCCGTCCTTTTCTTTTTCTAAATACGCTCCTGCTGTGCTTTTGTCGTTTTTCCTTCTTCCACGGTCACACTTGTACTGATTATCTCTAGCACTATGTATGCAGTGGTATAACGGGTTAACAACTCCATTGATGCATGCAAGCGTACGTGACAAAATGAACGGTAGTGTATCACTGTAGATACATGACCAACCGTCGTCGACTATGGAAAAGAGTTAACACAGTGTCTAAATAGTACAAGTTCACTTGTGTCCCACTCCAGACAGTCGTTTAAGGGTGTTCACTGTTCACACACTTGCAAGCTAAAACCGATGTAAAAACTTGCTTTATTGCGATAAAATATAAGTTCGTCTCTGCAATCTTGTGGCGCCACGTGTCGCTCAGTGATAAACAGTAAACGTAATCGACAGCGACCAATCGACCATCTCCAGACTCCCAACTGTTTTTACGCGCGAAAGCAGCTACTGCTTTCAGCGCGTCTTAGCCATCGCAATTTTGTCTGCCTGTCCGTCTGCCACACGGATGGATTAGTCAAAAACGGTGCAAGCTAGAATCACCAAATCTACACCGTCGGCTGCCCGGAAGACTCTAGTTTTAGGAACCGTAGAGCTTTTCCATAAATTCGAAGGGAGTCATCACGAACGAGGGCGCTAAATGAGAGGGGTGGGCAAAATTTGCGATTTTGGGCCAATAAGTCGCTGTATCTCAGTAACGTGCGAGATAGGGCCTAGGTTACTATTAATCACTAATAGGAAGTCGTACAC
>Ga0209671_1003174_pt1 | contig 15626 bp, 11 predicted proteins | sample WorMetHERISLAND2_2_FD_187401 | JGI IMG/M metagenome (GOLD analysis project Ga0209671, IMG submission 187401) | Marine gutless worms symbiont microbial communities from Max Planck institute for Marine Microbiology, Germany - Olavius geniculatus... | ecosystem: Host-associated > Annelida >...
GTCTGTCCGTCAGTTAAAACGGTGCAAGCTAGGATCAACAAATCTTTACGTTCGGCTGCCCGGAAGACTAGTTTCAGGAACTGTAAAGCTCTTCTGTAAATTCGAAGAGGGTCACCCCGAACGAAGGTGCTAAACGAGAGTGGTGGGAAAAATTTGTGATTTTTAGCCAATAAGTCGCTGTATCTCAATAACGGTGCGAGATAGAGCCTACGGTACTATTAATCACTAATAGGAAGTCGTACTCTGGCTCTCGATTTCCATTGAATTCAATGATTTTGGATGACGCTGAACGCCAAAATAGGGGTTTTTAATGGATTTTTGGCGATTTCCGGCTTCGAGACACATTTCAAGAGCGAATTGCATCGAAATCAATTGGGATAGACAGGAAAAAGCTGCTTATGAAATTTTCAGCATTGAACGTAGATTTCGATGGTCCAAGTCTCGATTTTCTAGGTTCAAGGAAACCTGCGCGCGAGGGCATCAAAGAGCGGTACTCCCGTAAAAGTCGTTATTTTACCGTTGTTGGCCAGTCTTTCGTGAAAACGGTTGCAGATAGGCATGGGCGTGCTGCCTATCACAACAAGCACTAGTGACGAGCTTTTCAGTCGTATCAACATAAATGAGTTTGATAGACTCTGAGCTTCCAAAATAAAGGGTTTTTATTGATTTTTGCGATCTTCGGCTGCAGCACACACTCCGAGAATGAACTGCGACGAAATGGCTGGAGATAGACTGACAGTCTCGTGAGCATTAGCTCAAATTTCTTGTAACTCATAGTTTCAGGTTATGGTTTGATTCTCACCGTGGGTCAACGCAGCCTCATTTCGATGGGAAATGAGCAGCAGCATGGGGTGAATACGTAGTGTGGCTGATTCGGGTTGTGGTATGTCTGCTAGCTGCAAACTGGGTCCAGTTGTTCGCTGATGCAGGCAACCTGCGTTATCATTAGCTCCTGCCATTTGCGAGATTGTAAAATGCTTCTGGTCGTGAGTCTTAACTTGTAAGAAGTGCTATAGCAAGTACAGCGGACTTGTCACTTTTTGTCTTAGAATGATTGATTTCTTATGTTTGGAGAACGTTTAGGGAAGTCATACCCATAGAACTGGCTGACATTTGCATCTAAAACTCCACCCACTCTACTACTAAGCTTCAAGCCGTCGTAGTCAAGATAGAATGTGGGCGAGGTCGTCTTACTGCCAAATGTTTTTGGAATGGAATGCCATTTACCCAAATGATATAAGGACAGTGGGTGTGGTGATACAGTCGCATTGCCCAAATAGGCCTGCAACCAAACGAAAAGTCCAGCCCCTCCCCGTTGGACATCTAAAAATAGTACAAAGATGGTGTCACCAGTTGCAACGTTTTTGTGGTGCAAAAATGCTCTAAAATATGCTTGCGGCCAGGGCTCTGCCCTAGATATTGATAGGAGAGCTGGCCCTAGCAGTGGCGTAAACAGGGCGGGCTTAGGCCTCTTATCATGGCTGGGCACAATATTTTTGTTAAAAATAGATATTAGGGATTCCAAAAAATAATTTAAATTGCTCCCACCAGATCTCATAATTCAAGGCTATAATTAGGGCCCACAGTTTTCCGCTGGCCGGGGAATTTCGAGCTGAGCTGCGGAATCATTTGCCGCGGAATTTTGCGTAAGTTAAAAATTCGCCGGCACTTAGTTCGATTTTTGACTTGATGTCATATTTTTATCACCAAAAAAATTAAACTGAACTGCCAAAAGCTGTGGGTCATGCTAATATATTATATATAAAAACTGCAAGCAATTCATTTAATGTTGTATAAGCGCTGATGTACAATGGCAAAAATCAGAAAGTATCAGTACGAGCTTATTATTAGCTTAGACATTTAATCTGTTCTCAGTATCCATTAGTCTATGAAACACATGAAGAGAGGTTGGCCAAATTTCCTGACTTTGACGATGATGAGCCTCAGATTCAATGTTTGATCTTTTGTTATGCGTACAGCTCTGAATTCGGCTTGCACATCAGGAATCACTCTGTTCAGCTGATTTTTGATCCTGGCCATAATGACTGACAGGAGAATTTTATTTGCATGCTGTATGATGTAGTCCTGTAATTTCTACAGACTCACAGATCTCCCGTCTTTCCGATTTCGTCCGGTCAACTGGCCATTTCCAAGTTACGTAATATAATCGTATATAAAGCCTGCTTTAAACCATTGCGATCGGGTGACAAGTAACACTGTGTGCGCCCATATGGCAGGTGACGCTCCGTAGAGCTCTGAGATGATCCGAAGTGCCCCTTCCGTCATCAGTCAGCTGTTCAGACCGACATACAGGCGCCCGGCTTACGGTTACGGCCCATGTGGCCTTTGTGCCAGCATGGACAGCATCTGGACCCTCCCTTCCACACACACACTGCCCAGTGTCATGGCCCTCTAAAGGGGTGTGGCCCAGTGTGCCCACTGTAGCGATGTTCCTACCCATCGTACCCCTTCCCCCACACACACAGTTCCCACAGAGCAGCGGTCTTGATGCTGGCGGCGCCGACGAGGCGTACGGAATCGCCTACCAGCGGACTATCATCCGTCTTGCCTCCCCCCCGGTGCCCCTCCCTGTACGCTTCAGAGCTGAGCGATTCCGCACGCCTCAGCAGCGCAGCGTTTGTACACTGCAGCGGAAGTCCTGGAAAGGCATAGGTTCTGGAGAACTGTCCTTGGAGTTCTGAATTAGTGATCCAAGCATCATGGAGAAGAAATCGTTTATTGTATTACATTGCGTGCAAATCTGTCCCCTGGTAAAACTAACATCTCAGTTCATCTTCATCACCAAATGAAGCGTTTGCGGCCTCGGTCTACCCCCGACCTTGCTGGGGGAACTTATAGGACTCCCCCAAACCCGCTGCCTGGTAGGGAAGGGGCTTGCTGCCGAGAACTTTTTCTCCCATTCGGGTTGTATCCTGGAAACTTACTGAAAACGCGTTAATGTGAGTTTTGGAAAAGCCTGGAATTTGGTTCTTGCAAGTCCTGGAAATTCCTGGAAAACGGTGTTGTAATTTCTGTACAGGGTGCGTGGTGTGCCAGTAAAAATGTCCTAACTCGTTTTTGTCGGAACTTCGTTAAATCTGCACCAAATTTAATAATTTTTGGTAGACGGATAGCTAAGTTGATAAAATTATGTGAGGTGCACTCATTGTCCACCTCACCTAATTTATGTCAACGCATTACTGTGTTAAACGCAGATGCTCCAAATTGTTGCATAATGCTTAGTAGTTGGCACCGCAAAAATAAAAGGGCTTAATTAGCACAATAAACTTAATGTAATTTATTTAACAGAATTATAAGTTTGTGTGACATCATGCTTTCAAATGTTTAGAATTTATGCCCAAAGTGTACACAATGGCTTAGACGTGATACAGCAGCTGATTTTGGCATTAACGATCAACTGATCAAACTGCACAGCACTCATTCGTGGATTAGATGTGTTTTGTATTTTGTTGTCTGCTATTTTCAGCGTAAAATATTTAGTACCACAAAATTACTAAATCATGTGGCATTTTATGTCGAATTTATAATGACAAGGTGAGCAATCTGATACTGATAATCATCGCGTAATGTAACAATTTGCAGCATCTGCATTTTACACGGTAGTGCGTTGACATAAATTAGGTGACGTGGACATTGAGTGTACCTCACATAGTTTTATCGCCTTGGTTATCGGTTTGCCAAAAATTATCGAATTTGGTGGAGATTTGACAAAGTTCTAACAAAAACAAATTCCGACATTTGTTGGCACACCCTGTATGAACCCTTGTCAGCGCCTAGCATCAATGCTAGGAAGAGTAGTATGTTGTATTCTTCGTAGCTATTTATAGTCTTACTATGATGTGTGATTCTGTGGACTGGAGTACTTGGTGGATTGCAACTTGGAATGGCGGACTGTCGGCGGATTGTAGTCCGCTTTACTGGCTGGTTGTTTGTGCCTAGCGCTGTTGGCACTGCAGCAGAGTGTGTTCGCCGCCGCCGGGTATCCCGCGCGCCCGGCTACGTTGCAGAATTCTACTGGAGATAGTGTCACGTTAGACGTACGGCACTTCATTTACGTTGTCGATGGACGATATAGACACTGCCATGCAGTGCTTTCGGTTGTGAAAAAGAAGTGCTTGTTCGACCCAACCCAAGCTCCCCTCTTTGCCCTTCTCTTTCCGTCCCTCTTCTCAGAGTCCTTCTTTTAGGGGGCAACCCTCAGTGGGGTAGCCAGGATCTGGATGTTACGGACACTAGAGGGGCGGATCGTGGGCAGTGGGGAGAAAATTTTTGATTTTTTTTTCTGTGAAAATAAAGTGTTTCGGTGCATTTTGGCACTATTTTGAGTAAGAGAGAAGGTTATAATTATACGTCTACTGGGGGCATGTGTTTATTGTACCCCAATGTGAAGTGGCAGGACGTCATGTGAAGAACGTCGACATAGCCGACAGGACCGGTCTGCCAAACATTGCAGATATAATCAGCAAAAGGAGGCGCCAAGCACCGTTTGGTCACGTTGTTAGACCGGATGCCACCACACCTGCACATCAAGCGTTATGTCAGGTCATTGCAATGAAAGGCGGGCAGAGTCTGGGGATAAAATGGTAAAGACCTCCCGGGAGTCCTCGAAAGACCTGGATACAGCAGATCGGCAACGGAACACCGGCAGTCAGCTGGAGACAGATGTGGCAAAGTGCAGATGAACGTGGACATCGTGGGCAGTCGTCGAAACGGACCTCAGCTGTCTACGCGTCATGATGACGATGATGATGATGATGAATGGCCACCCCTCCTCCTGTGGCTATGAAATGTCATCCCTCTTTTCGCTTTTTCTTGATCCCTTGCCTTTTTATCCGCTTTCGCTTTCCCACTTTCCGTTTACATGCTAGCTTCCTTAATCCAGCTGCTACGGTGTCTGCGGGAGCGCTGTAAGTTCATTTCAGTTTCGTCGCTCTGTACGCGTCTTTTGTCCTTACAGCGAGTCGTGACTGGCGCGGCGGACTGGTGTACATATCGTCATAACGCCCGCTGCTGTTCGTGTATATAGAGGCTCTGTGGCGTCGCTTGTGGAGCCTGGCAATGCAATCTACACAGATGAGCTATTATTGGCATTGCCTCGCCGCGGCCCAGCCAACCCAGCCCATGCGCTCTCACTGTACGTGGCCTCTCTCTCTATAGTTTATAGTCTAGTCTCTTTCAGACACAGAAGCACATATTCATCAGCTACGTAGTATTAAGAGTGTGATTCTCACGATACTGCTGCGTTCTGTAGGCCGATTGTGTGACGAGTGACCTATAATTATATATCGTCCTTTAGGCTGCTGCGTCTCCCGAGTCTAGCAGTAATATTTGCTACTGCTAACCTACGATGACGGGAAAAAGAAAGAAAAAGAAGAAGAAGATCTGGTATACAGTTACGAAACGCTGCCGGCGGTTGAGTATTTTATCCGCGAATAAGTCGAGGAGACAGATTCTCTCACAGCGCGATCGATAAGTTGAGTTATTGAAATTGAGACTAAGAGTCGAATAACTGAGCCTAGCAGCAGCGACAGAACAAGAACCTCTGTGTGTTGATGCTACTGTGATCTCGTCCTGTGAGGCAAGCTGACGCAGCAACTGAGAGAGTGTCTGCATGTGCGACAAAACTTCGTCTACGAAACAGATTTTGAGATAACTTGCAGTAGCACCTGGCTATCGGCTGCCAGTTTGAAGAACAGCTGAGCGTCAGATTCTTCGGTGCAGCCATAGAGATAGGACTTATTCCTGGAGGACCCGAGCTAGTCGACGAAGAAGCCGCCGTCTTTTTGTTGTCGTTTGCAAGTTTGCAGTTGCTGTCCCGGATCCCCGTGAGAACCAACTGATTTGCAACCAGGAAATTTAGCTGTCACTATACGATACCGGTAGTTGAGTGAGCCGAGGTCTCTCCTGGTAATGTAGAGGTCTTCTAATGATCTGCGGTAAATCAACTCGAATTTGGCAGCGCCATCGCACGTGACGAAGAACTGCATCTGTTTACGACGTATCCTTTCAAGACCTAGAATTGATATACTTGACTGCCAATAGGTAAGCTACGCGTGTGATCGACTTCTGACGACTATTGAGGGGATCGAGTTGTCACTGCTGCTGCTCGGACTGCGAGCATTTCTGCATCTTCTGCTGCCAGATAGACACAGACACAGACATCTGTAGTATACGGACGGTGCTGAACTGGTAATCAGATGCCTGCGACAGTCATCGCCGTCGCAAACGACGATCTGAGTGTGGTTACAGTACGACACTACACTGTCTGGAGTGGTATAAGCTCGTACTGGTGATCGGCTAGATGCCTGCGGCGCAGATGACCGCTGTTCATCCGGTAGCCCCGCCAGTGCGTTACATCCACGCGCGTCTGTTGCGTTATCATCCGTGCGTCGTCGACTTGCGTCACCGGCGGGCCGTACACAGCTGCGACGTCTGTCCATGGTACCGAATCGGCCCTGGCCTAAGCGCACCCGGCCGGGCCGGCCCGGTGTTGAGTCAGCAGCGCTGCGGCGCCGTGCACTACGGGATATGTCTGCCGGCGGTGAGGCCCGGTGACACATCGTCTGGGGTGGTGAAAGATGTCACGGCGGGTAGACAGGTGATCGAAGTGCGGTCCAGCTCGCCGCCGCCGCCACCATTGCCTGCCAAACGCCGCATCAACGTACCTATCATTGTGCAGCCCAAACAACCGTCGCAGGTGACCCCTTAATTATTGTCTGCTTGAAAGTGAACTGACGGAGATTAAGTAGTCGCTCGGCCTGTCTGTCTGTGTCTGTCCGTCTGTGCACACCAGTGACTCAGCATGCATGACGTCATTGTTGCTGTGACGTCACTGCAGCGTGACGTACAATAGCAATGACGTCATTAGCACTGACGTCACGCTGTTGTTTGCTCCTAGCCTAACTGAGCAGTTGAGTTGCATCGTAGGTGTGGACTGGGCGTTAGGATCAACTGCCTGCTAAACGACACATCAACATACCTATCAGTGAAACAACAGGAACAACCGTCATAAGCACAGGTGACGGCTGTCTGACCGACCCCTTATCATACGGTTCCTGCTGTCAGGGAAAGTCACAAAAAATGGAGAGAGTATGGGAAAATTTTGGGAATTTTATAGCGGAGCTTATAAAAGTGCGGGGCCCTGGAAAGGGTGGGGGAGAATGGAACATGAAGGAGGCAGAAAAGGGGGAGGGACGGAAAGGGAAAGGTAGTGAAGAAAAAATGGGGCAGGAAAAGGGGAAAGGAGGGAACTTGAGCAGCTTGATTTTGATTTTAGATTCAGGGGATAAAAGCCCCTTAGTACAGCCCTCTTGTATTACAAGTCTGTGATGGTCTGCTCTCTGTTTGTTCCAGGCGGTTGTCAACAAGGATGCCCCACCCGTGCAGCAACTACAACAACAGCAACAACAACAACAGTCGTTGCCTTCCCAGTCGGTCACAACCAGGCAAACCCCGGTGGCCGTCGGCGTCAGTGCGGCCAGCTGGGATGGTGGGCGTGGCGTCGACGCCGGCGACGACCAATCACAGAGCTTCCTCAAGCAGAAGGAGGCGGAGCTACGACAGAAGCGAGAGCGCGAGCGCGCGACCAAACCGACGGCGGGCGACGAAACCTTTGCAGTGTCCCCCCCAGCGGTCAAGGTTGCGACCCCAACCCCAGTGACCTTGACCTCATCGACCTCAGGCGGTGATGGGGGCATCGTCCCCAAGCTGGAATTTGTCGCGGTTACCACGGCAACGACTCCTGCTGAGACTGTTTCGTCGAGTCTGATGGCGCCACCTTCACAAAGGACGTCTGCTGTTACCACGACGATGAACATCACCACAACTACAACAGCTACTGGGGTACAGTATGATACAATTTCTATGTTACCATGTTATTTCAACGGCGGATTATACACTGCGTCTGGTAAAAAAACTAATCACATAGACAACTTAGACATCGCACAGTGAAAATGTCAAATCTGTATGAATCTGAGTACAGTTTTGTACACTTAATTTTCGATTAATTCCTGAAACGATTGCCAAATTTCGTTGAAAAGCTTTCATACCAAAGTTGTTGAATGTTGAATATCGATAACAAAATATCTCCGTTGCCAGTATGGCATTACGTAAGTAACCCCCTGTGTACGTTTGCGTAACTTACTGGACGCTGTGTAGGAATATATGGATATGGATATGGAATATTCTTTTAATACAACCATAGACCAGGGTTTTTACACCTTCCGGAAAGTCAGGAATTTTTTCCACGATTTTTCTTGATTTTCCAGGACTCAGAAAGTTTGGCATAATGAGTTTATTCCGAAAGCTTCTGTCAATTTCCAGTAATGCTGAAGGTGTTGGGGGGGGTCCTGGAAGTTAAAATCATTGATAGTTGATTATTTTTTTGAGTGTTTTGAAAATGAACAACGTGTTGCCCTAACATAGCACAGCACTGGCTGGTCACACATACAAATATACAATTACAAAATTGTGGGAAAAAGCAAAAATTGAATGCAGGATCCAATGAATAACTAAATGACTAATATAATGGTGTTTTTAAACAGTCTGCTCCATGAAAAGAAATTGCTATCAATTTACGTATGGTTGTGAGATCGTGGTCTTTAGTCCTAGTGATGCGTAGATCTTTCGCGTAGCAGTTTACACAGAAGAACGTGGTTTTCGCTGTGGCAGGTGACCCCGACAAGCATACCTGCGACCTCCACTGCGACGAGTATGAGGCCTTTACCCGGTGCCACCATTCCGCAGTTTTACTTCCCACTCGGCTCTGAAGCGTCCACTGAACCAGATGAAGCCTGTGTCCAGAAGTTACGAGAAGTGTTCGAGAAGTTTGAAGATGGGAAGGTGGCAAAGAACGCCCTTGCTCCAGTTCTCAAGGTATGTTCTCTCAGTTCTGTTTTGTGATTTAAGAAAGATATCCAACACAGGGCTGTCAAGTTATCATACTGCCAATACCGTCTTCATACCCTCATTACCCTTTCTTCTTTTTCATTTCCTCCTCCTTTTCCTACCTTATTATCTCTTTTTTGGCTTTTTCTCTCCTTTTCCTTCCCTTTCCTTTCCCTTTTTTTCTTTCCCCTTTTCTTTCTTCTGCTCCCTTGCCTTAGAAGTAGGATTCCTAGAGTGTCGTGGTGTCAGAATTGTGATCGAGAGGTTGTGGGTTTAACTCGTGGTCGGGTTGCCATCAAGTGGTTACTACTTGGAGGGCTGACTTGAACCATCTGTAGTTATATAATAGAGCTGTCAAGGCGTTAATTTTTTTAATGCATTAATTAACGCGTAAATTAATGCACCCAGTCCCGTCGATAGGGAGAGTAGGGGGATAAGTTATCACATGCCTCGCGACGTTTGAGGGGCCCTGCCTGTCTAATATAGAAAGTTAGAAACACATTTTTAAACGTATAATCAACAATAACTGACGTCATTTAGCATGTCATCGAAAATCGAACTAATTATTTATTTACAGTAGTGATGGAACGAAAACTACAGTTTAGTTACTCGAATTCATTCAATTGTCAAATAATCACAGTTTAACGGAATATTTCAATTTTTGCTTCACAAAATTTAGTAAATTAATGTAAATTTACGTATATGCGCAAATTTTTTTAAAGCGCGTTAATCTATTAACGCGCGTTAATCTATTAACGCATTAACACGTTAAGTAACACGTCAATTGTGACAGCTCTAGTATATAACCAACACCATGTCAACTTAGTTTTTTCTTTCTCCGGGGTAGGTAAGTTGAGTACCAGTCTGTCTGGCTAGGGGTTAAGGGTCGTGTTCACCTCTGTTGTGATTCCATATGGCAGGCGATGCTCCATAGCTTTGAGATAGGTAAGTAGGCGACCGCACCTTTCTAGCAACTGCTGCATCGGTCTGGAACAGTCTGCCAGAGTCGGTCCAGTCGTCTCCGTCGTTGCAAGTTTTCCGCAGCAGACTGAAAATTGAACTTTTTGCCCGGTCTTACAGTCATGACTAACAACGTCTCATTGAACTGACTACTATTACGTGACTTCACTGATTAGGCTTATTGTTACGTGTCTTTGTAAGTTTGTAGTCTTACGACTTAACGCCACGCTGAAGTTAATTCATCCTTCATCATCATCATCATCATCAAGTCGATTGCTGCATGGACTCACAAGTTGCATTGTTGTGTGTTTTTTTTTGTACAGGCGCTGGGATTACCAGTGTACTGGAAATTCCCATTCTTTAACTTTGCCGGTGGTGATCATACTGGTCTCGTGACCCTACAGGCGGTACTCGACGCGTATAAAAGGTACTGGTATTACATAACGTATTATGTGAACATAATCAATTTTGATGCTTAGTAAGTAAGTAAGTAAAATGTTATTTTATATAGCGCATCAACGCCAAAAGCCTCTAATGTGCGTGTGCTTGATTATTATGTTGTATTGTTGGTTGCTAATATTGAGACTGGAGCTGGTTACAGTTAAACGTTAGTTAACTGTATATGGAAATTACCAGTGATTAGTTAGCATTGAACTTTGAATAAAAGTCCTTTGACTTCTAATAGTACAAGTTACTTTGACGCAGCTTGTATTCGATGCTTTATGGCAGTTGTTAATTTCGATCCAAAGTAATAGTCCTAATTGTCGTGCGTTGGTTCAGCTAAACCGAAAATTTTTATTGGACCCTCAGAAATATTTCTGCAGTTTTTAGGCTTTTCGAAAGTTTTTCTGTTTGTGTTTCAGGCTAGTCAGTTCGTGTCATGACGAGGAGTCGAAGTTTCTGAGGGTTGTTGCTAAGCCTGGACGTAACTTCATTGAGTTCGATGACTTTCTACCTCTCATACAGGTGTCGGTCTGTCTGTCTGTCTGTCTCTTTCTATCTGTCTCCATATGTCATGCAGCACATTGTGTTCCACTCTCACCTTTGTTTCATAATCATAATCAGTAGAGCTGTCAAGGCGTTAATTTTTTTAATGCATTATTTAACACGTAAATTAACGCACCCAGTCTCGTCGAGAGGGAGAGTAGGGGGATAAGTTATCACAGGCCTCACGACGTTTGAGGGGCCCTGCTGTCTAATGTAGAAAGTTAGAAACACATTTTTAAACGTATAATCAACAATAACTGACGTCATAGGTAGCATAGAAAGCTATTAGCATGTCATCGAAAATCGAAATAATTATTTATTTACAGTAGTGATGGAACGAAAACTACTGTTTAGTTACTCGAATTCATTCGATTGTCAAATAATCGCAGTTTAACGGAATATTTCAACTTTTGCTTCACAAAATTTAGTAAATTAACGTAAATTTACGTATGTGCGTTAATTTTTTTAAAGCGCGTTAATTTTTTTAACACGTGTTAATTTATTAACGCGTTAATTAACGCGTCAATTGTGACAGCTCTATTAATCAGTTATTCAGTTAATTAACTAATTAATCAGTTAATTGATTAATATGTTGTGTTGTAGGACGTGGTTGATTCGCATCTTGGTCTGACATTTCTACAAGATGCCCCGGAGTTTCATTCGCGCTACGTTCAAACCGTACGTTGGCCGCTTCGTTGCCTCGCACGTTTATCGCATTTTCCGCTGGGTGTATAATTGTGCCTCGGATGTGATTAGACGGAGCTCAATTATCGACTTTCGTGTCGTGTAATCTGCAATCTGCATTTTCTAAGCCTTTTAAGACATTTTTCAAAGATCTTCTTATGTCGGGTGATTTAGGAATGTCAAAGAAGTTTATTTGCTGAATTCCTGATGGGTTTCTTTGTGTTTTCGTTGTGTTGTAAACTATTTTAACTAGTCGGATGCGTTTATACAATTGCTTGTCAAAACTTGGACCAACAAAAACTGGACCGTCAAAACCTGGACAGTCAAAACTAGCCCACTACACGAACTTTAACCCTAACCAGGGGCGGTGCCACAGTTTTAAAGGTGGGAGGGACAATTTCGTGAGCGGAGCGAGCAAACAATTTTTTTTGACCCCCCCCCAACCTTAAGACTACCTGGGGGGTACAAAAATGATTATGGTTGTACTAAATTTGCTCATAGGAATGGGATAATGATTCTCAAGAAGAGCGAAAAAAAGTTTTGTTAAAGTAATAGTGTTGACTTCTGATGTCGTCATGCGTAGTTTTTTAAGCTTACACTAGTATTGTAATTTTGCTAGTCTACGACTTACGTTTTTTGTGCGAGTCACTAGTGTGACTAAAATTAAAGCACTGGCTAAAAACACTGGTAGTGAGCCACTACCAGTGTTTTTTAGCCAGTGTTTTAATTTTAGTCATAGTCGACGAAAATAATTTTAGTCATGCTGTGTAATGTAATCGACAACTGTGTTTGTGTACTGATTGAACAGGCAGCAAAGAATAAGAGATGTTTCCTGATGTTGCTCTTTTTGGAAATAAATAAGTAACAAAATTTTACCTTGGTGCTTATCGGGTTGTCCAACAGTGCAAAATTCAAGATCCTAGCTTCCTAGACTGTATGACAAGTAGCAAACTGTACAGGAACAGGAAGCAGAATTTCCAAGTGCTAAAGCCGAATGTGAATTGCGTAACTTTAGTGGCCGGCTGTAGTACCCCGCAGGTGTACAACGTAAATTGGGTTGTACCCCCTGGGTGGTACATCCCGCAAAAGTGGTGGGGACATGTCCCTCCCAGCTCCTATGGTGGCGCCGCCCTTGACCCTAACCCTTACTCTAAGTAATCCTAACTGTATAGATTGTGGAAAATATTGTTGTCTAATATGTTAAGGCCGGAAACTTTTGGGATGACCCTTGTATGTGTAGTCACTAGACGTCTCAGAGAAGTAAGTAAGTAAGTAAGTAAGTAAATGATTTATAAAGCACCAGTCTCAGAAAGAATCAGGGCGCATAGGATGATGGACGCTAGGTGGCAGAAAAGCCTGACTGAAAGTAGAAAGAAGAAAGCTGTTATTAAGGTACACATTGTTTGCAGTTAGTTTGAACGAATGGATGTCAATTTATGGACGTCGGACTTCTGGCTGTTATTCTGTGCGCAGGTGATATCACGGATATTCTACTGTGTGAATCGGTCGTGGTCTGGTAGAATTGTTTTGGCAGAACTCCGCCGCTCAAACCTGTTACAGGTGCCATACGTCATATGTGAATAATATATTGTTTACGCCATGAAGGCGGTTCGCTGAGCCAGTTCGTTGAGCAATCATTAAGCATTTGTGAAGCTGGTTTTATTGTATTGATTGCAATGGCATAGCTCATCGAGCATTCATGAAACACACGTCAAGCTGGCTTAATGAGTGCTTGTCGAAGCAGCTGGATGAGCTGCGTCTTTGATAATGCTGGCATTTTTCCAGCTGGATTGAGGAGCCGGCTCGATGAATGGTCCGTCTTGTTGTTTAAACGGCATAATATTGCAAGCGTTCATGAAACCGGCTCAGGGATTTTACGGGTCATTGTATTGCTAGGCAGTCTTGACAGCCGCATGTATGGCAGTACTGGGCTGACATGTTTGGTTTCTTTTTGACAATCAGATGCTGCTGCCAGTGACAAGCAGTTGGTCAGATGAAGGGATTAGAGGAAAACAGACGAAGACAGGTGGACAGATGGATAGACAGCACAGACAGAGCGTCACACGGTCAGAGGAACAGACTGACCGACGGAGACTTCACAAGCATTCATCAAGCCCCTCCTCAAGCCAGCTGGAAAAATGCCAGCACTATCAAAGACGCAAACACTCATCCAGCTGGTCAACTCAGCCTTCTACCCTTCGTGAGACGGTAAAATGAGTAGTAACTCATTTACGTGGATTACGGAAGGTGGTGACCTTAGTATAGCTGACTGGGGCTGCCTTGCCGGCTGCTGCGTTAGCCGGTGTCTGCAGGCTGCACGTGGTGGCCGTGCGGCTGGAGGCTCGGGTTAGTGATGGAAAGTGTGAGATGTACGCGTTGTACACGAGATGCGTTATACAAATTGACACATTTATTTTTAAGCAGACAGACAGATGATGTCCTATAGTGCGATGATTGTAGAAGGTTAATACGACATAAACCGGATCACAGACGTCTTTTCCTCTGAGCACTTCTAATCATTTACTGCAGACACATGGACAGAGGCCTACTGCTCCCCCTAGCGGCTCAGCCAAGTGCCTCAGATTCGGCCACTGGCTGACATTCTGCACTTTAAATATGCACGTACTTACTTACTTACTTACAGAGACAGACACATAGAAATAGAGGCACAGACAGAGGGATGAGATGATATCTGTCTATGTAGACAATTCGTCGGTTGGAAGTCGAGGACGATATCAATCAAATCACCGACTTTTTCTCGTATGAGCACTTCTACGTCATCTACTGCAAGTTCTGGGAGCTGGACCGTGACCACGATCTGCTTATTAGCAAGGAAGATCTCAGTCGACACAACGACCACGGTAATACTAGCGCTACAGGGATGCGTAAGACCTTTTAAACCGAGATGAGATGGAGGCATCGGTAATTTTGTTCGAGATGATACGTTACTACATCCGGAGATGATTTTGAGTTATCAAACATGTTTGTTATTGCAAGCGTTCAACTCAGCTGTCTATTCCTCCGGGGTAAGCAAATTGAATACCTGCTTTTCTGAGTTGGGCTAGGCGGAGCATGTTCACCTGTCGGTGCCGGGTGAAATTGCGGTGGCATGACAGTACGGTAGATGACGATTCATAGCTGTGCGATCAGCCTTCCATGTATTGCTATACCGTTTAATTATTTAACCATTCAACTAATATTTACATTGGTTGAATTGGTGCATTGGGAGAAGCAGTTTGAAATCAATTCTAACTGCATGTTTATGTTTTGTGCAGCGATTTCAATGCGTGTCATCGACAGAATATTTTCCGGTGCTGTCACAAGGTAAAGTGGCAACATAATGTTGAGACTTTATCTTAGACTACCGAATATCATCCATGGAGATTTAGTTTTAATGGTTGTTTATTACTTGTCAGATGTATTAAATATTGTATAAAATGCCATGGGCATTTTTTTCAGTTTAAATTTTATCGCGCTTGTATATGTAGCATTATCATTAGCATTACTGATATTGTGATGGAAAGAAGCGTGCTCGATTGGGGGTGTGCATTTGCCAAGCATGACGTTGGTTTGCTTTTTGGTATCGTTTTGCCAAAAAGAACAATTATTTGTGGTTCGGTTTTTGGTTTTTGGTTGATAATACTAATGATGGCACTTACGATACTGTTTTGTGTTTGTCATCAGTTTGTGTGCCAAATTCTGTCTGTAACCATACGAAGGCCGAGACCAGTTGTTTGACACTAAAACCATGGTTGAAGTCGAAGGACAAACGTAGGACGTAGGACTATGAGTGACATTGCCGTTGTAAGCTAGCTACAAGTTTTGTGGTGTTTGGTGGCGTAGTTGGTAACGCGTTTCGGCTGAAACGAAGTTACTCTACGCCTGGCCCGGGTAATACTGCGATGGGTGACTGCCTGCGGGCAGGTAAACCATCTCGATGCGAAGTCTGCCAGCTATGTCAACTCAGCCTTCTACCCTCCGTGGGATGGTAAAATGAGTAGTAACTCATTTACATGGGTTACGGAAGGTGGGGACCTTGGTACAGCTGACTGGGGTTGCCTAGCCAGCCGCTGCGCCAGCCTGTGTCT
>Ga0209671_1003177_pt1 | contig 15621 bp, 6 predicted proteins | sample WorMetHERISLAND2_2_FD_187401 | JGI IMG/M metagenome (GOLD analysis project Ga0209671, IMG submission 187401) | Marine gutless worms symbiont microbial communities from Max Planck institute for Marine Microbiology, Germany - Olavius geniculatus... | ecosystem: Host-associated > Annelida >...
GAGAGATACTGAGAAAAAAATAGTGTTAAATGTAAAAATGACAAAATTCAAAAAATGACTGAAGTAAAGACAACTAAAATAAGAAAAAAACTGAAAAGGTAAGTAATAAAGAATAATAATGAAAACTAAAACTCCGAAGAAACTGAAAAAAGTAAACATAAAAACCGTGAGCAGGTCCGAATAGCCGTGGAGTCATAATAAGAGACAGTTTTTACGCGCGAAAGCAGCTACTGCTTTCAGCGCGTCTTAGCCATCGCAATTCTGTCTGTCTGTCTGTCTGTCTGTCCGTCCGTCTGTCACACGGGTGGATCAGTCAAAAACGGTGCAAGCTAAGATCACCAAATCTTCACCGTCGGGTGCCTGGAAGACTCTAGTTTCAAGAACCGTAAAGCTCTTCCATAAATTCGAAGGGGGTCGCCCCGAACGAGGGCGCTAAATGAGAAGGGGTGGGCAAAATTTGCGATTTTTTGGCCAATAAGTCGCTGTATCTCAGTAACGGTGCGAGATAGGGCCTAGGTTACTATTAATCACTAATAGGAAGTCGTACACTGGCTTTCGATTGGCGCCAAATTCAATGACCTTGAATAACCTTGAACGCCAAAATAGGGGGTTCTGTGGATTTTTTTGGCGATTTCGGGCTGCGACACAAGTCTATATCAGTCACAAGGTGGCGCCACGCTACTATCGTTATGCGATCCAGATAGAGAATTTGGTATTTTTATATTAACTTAGCATGAACTGGAACTGCTATAAGCTTTCGCGCGTCTTGTGAGCATTAGCTCAAATTTCTTGTATTTAGACGTCGTGACGTCCACGTCTTAAATTTAGGCGTCAAGGCGCCAAGGGGGCCCCGTGGCGGCAATAATTATTTTTTATACCAGTATTAGTTTGGTAACTGTAACTCTGTTTGCACGTTGCTTTTTTAAAATGTCAACTTTTGATCTTCTGATTTAACTGATAAAAAGTTCATAGTGCTCTTAATCGTACTTTATCATTGTTAAAGTTGAAGTTAAACAATGCCATAATAGTTTTGTTTATCGCTATGTTCTCGGACGAGATGTGACAACTCGTGGACTTTGCCAGATCAAGGCTGTGATTCGCCTGCTTCCCTTGCATAGCTGTTGTACAGTAAAAACCTGCATGACAAGTCTACTAGTTGTAACATCTCGTCCGGCCCTGGATGTGAATGGGCCATAAGTACCTTATGTGGAGTGCGTTGTAGAGTCGGATGCCGTCAGCAAGTCCACAGATCTGAATCAGATCTTCACGACTCAGTCGCAGTATATCAGCGCCTAAACACACAGTTAGGCCTACAACATTAACGCATGTGTGTCGACATGTCGACATGTCGAGATTTTTATTGGTTACCCTATCAGCTCACCTTGCTGCCCTACAGATTTTTTCGTCAGTTCGTATAATACGCTTTCTGTACTACTATTTAAGTGTATTTTATACGTATTTTTGATTATGTGTACTGCGTGTACGATTTTTCTAATAAATAAATAAAAATACAGCTTATTGTGCCAAAAATACAAAGTGACTTTAATTAACAGTGAAATCGGCCGTTTCGACCGACAGTTTTAGCAGATGCATGCACCAGTGTGATAGACGGACAAAGAGACCACGCTAAGAAAGCATCTGTCGCTGACGCTTTCAGTCTGTATGCAGTCAATACCGTGGCTGTAAAAACGAAATTTTAGGTGTTTTGAAAATTATTTAAAATATAGTGTACAAAGAAAACAAAACACACTCAGGCAGAACATCATATACACCACTTTCCACCTTATGTTTCTTTACGTCAGAGCTCAAACATTACAATCAAAACATCAAATTTTATGACATTCGTATTATAAATTGCTTAACAAATAAAAACCTTAGACACTTAAAATTTGGACTTTTAAAATGTTCTAAGTTTTTAAAATTCAAAATCCTCGGTTTTTTTCTGACCAATTTTCTAGTCCTGACTAGCAACTTTGTCACGACTTTAGAAATTCTTTAAAAAACGTAAGATTGTGGATTTTTAGTAGCAGTATATACCGGTGTAGTGTTGGAAGATGTGTATGTGGTTGGTAAATCGATGAGAGGTCAACCAGCCAGCCACCTGACTCGATGACGCTGAATAATGCAACGTCGCCGTCTCGTCAGTCTGCACGCGGAAAACATTTAACGATCATTTACGATTATCTATTACTCAGAACTACAGCATTTAATCATTATTTCTTTTCAATAAAATACTCGGCATAAAACGACAATTTGAAAGACAATTTGAAAAAAATATATTTGCCATTCGGTTAGCTTTTGCTAGGACTTTGTCTTCGTTTGATCACAGCGCATTGTTTATAGGCCTACTGGAAAAACGTTTGCTGATATGCGGACGTCGACTATATATAGGAAAATCGTTTAAAATGAATATGAAAATGCAACGAATTCCAACGCCGAGCAGATAAAATTGAATAATAAGAAAAATTCAGTGAAATAGTAAATAAATAAACTGACGTACAGAGCTGTTTGATGTGACGCTATCAACCATTGAACACGACTCAGTCAATAGCAGAGATCTGCAACATTACGCATCAAAGATTTAGCATAATCATCATCATTATCACTATTATTGTCAGCAGTGTCATGGCAAAAAGCGGCATGGCCAACGATCCTAAAGTTTAGCTTGTAGGAAAATTTTCTTCCAAAAAAATACAAAATTTGTGGCTAAAAATCCCTCGTTTTCGTGAGACAAAATGGACATTTTCAGCAACCATGAATAATCTTTTCTGCCAAAAATTTGCAGCCGTCTAACGAAGAACCGCGTTAATATAATTAAGACGGTACTGAATTCCAATGCGAATGTCACATGCATGTGTAGACTAACACGTGGATTGATTGGGCGTGTATTACCTGGAGTAGAGACAGGTAGAGCTGTCAGCATTGGCTGCAGCACGATGCGATGCATCCGATGTTCCAGGTGTATTGCAGTATGCGGCGGCTCCGACACACTGGGAGTGTAGCTGACCTGCTCTGGGCGGTGGTGTAAAACAGTCATCACCACTGCGACCGGTCGCTGTATCACCGAGACCAACCTCAGGCTTCGGGGTACTTCCAACCAGAGGCAGCAGAGATCCTGCGTGGGTTCCAGACCCATCCAGGCACGACCCGAGCTGTTCGCACACACTAAATAGACTGACACTTTAGACCAGAAAGACACTATGCTAAGCCGTATTGCGGATATTCTCCGTTTTTCCCGTTCGGGTTCTTAACTCGAAGACAAAAAGGCGTAGGAAGCACCACCAAAGGATGCAAAATCGCTGTAAACGTTCCTCTCTGCAAGAGTAATTGGCGTGCAGGGTAGTATGGTTGCACAGCTCCACGCGTTAAGCAGACGGCCGCACAATTGTGTCGGCACTAGACTTACGACATCAATTCGTTCGTTTGAAAGAGGGCATTATAAAATTAATGCTGCCGCAGACCTATAAACGAATCTGACCGCGTGAAACATCCTTCCGTCTGAACTGATCGAGAACACTCAAAACAGACTTACACCAGTAGGCCTAAAAAAGTGCCAGTGGCAAGGGGAGGGGCAGAAAGACAACTGTCCACCGCCCTTTAAATTTTAGATTGTCGGAACATTTTCGTTTCTTCCAAAAAAATTTCATCAAAAAATACAAAATTATTGACTAAAAATCTTCCATTTGGAAAAACTAAGAAAAAATTAAAATTCTGTGCACCCTTATTTTTTCTGTAAAATATGCAGCTGTTTCTCCCAAAATCGCAACTTTCTGTCTCTCATACGATTTTAACCCACGGCGCCTCTGTACTTTGCTTAAAAGTAAGTCATAAGCGTTAAAACTTGGCTTTTCAATCGCGCCTAATCGTAACAGTCGCCTCTAACAACTCAGTTTAAGGGGCGCTTTACAAATTTACACATTGATTGATTGATTAAATTGATAAGTTATAAAAATTCATGGAAATGCAGCCTTTTATTTTGACACATTTTGAAAGGCTGTATTTCGTTGAATTTCTATAACTTATTAAGTTACGTTTCAACCTATGAATCTATTCAAAAATGATTTATTGATTGATTGTGGAATGTGTAATGAGTCTACAGTTTACAACTAGAAAGCAGTCGTAGCCCGCAGGTACTTCCGCCAAGGCAAAGCTATTCGCCAGGTGGCGTCACCATCTTCGCTTTGCCAGCGGTTCCCTTATGCCCCCTTTAGCGCAATGGTAACGAAAATTTCAAAGTGATTCAGAATCCAGGATTCCTGCCGTATCACGCCCAAAATTGAATCACTGGTAGTTTATGCCATGTTCGACATACCCTCAAAATTTCAGAAAGATCCGTCCATAATTTTTCGAGTTATCGCGTGGACTCACAGACAGACAAACAAACAGACAAACAAAGTCTGGCAAAAACATTACCTCCTTGGCGGAGGTAATAACCTGTGCGGCGGCGTGGTAGACATTGCTGAGGTCGTCGGTCGTCTTTCTGCACGCAGGCAGCAGCTGTGATCTCGCCTTGAGACAACTGACGCTGCAGCTAGAATAAGCTGCAGCCGGCGACTGATGATGATAGTACGATGACGACGACGATGCGCTACTGTAGCTATTGATAGAACTTGTTTTGTCGCCGCAGTGCACGCTCTGATTCTCGGTCTTCTGCCTCTCTTGCAGTTGCTCCAGGTACATCTGAACCTGCTCCACTGGAATCTACACATTCACACCCGAGCAACGGCGTCGTCGATAAGGAACCTGAAGAAGCAGGAAGCTTCCTGCAATTTTTTCCTACAAACAGCTGCAAATTTAAGACAGAGGGAGTTATGGCTTCCTTCTCAAAGTTTTAATTTTGCCTCCAAATTTCCTGAGAGCGAAAAATCTTTGAGCCCATATTTTGTACTTACTGAAGAAAAGTTTCCCACGAAAAGAAAGTTCCCGACAGGCTAAAATTTGACGGGAATGTAGTGTCAATTGTTCCTTTCTCGCCCCTATTTTTCTCCTGCCACTACGCCTCTGCATCGGAGACACTTTCAATGAGTCAATCAATTAATCATAATCACTCTATAACCATAACCTTAGTAGCAAAGCAGCTATTAACCGTTGAGTTTAACGAATGGAGCAGCTAAATAGACTGACAGATAGGATTCAGAAGATAAAGTCTGGATTTAACTTTTTTAAAAGCCACGTTTTAAAACTTTGGCAACAAAATCGAAACTGTAATGTAACGCGATTTTTAAACGTTACAAATTTATTGTAAGTCCGTAACTAAAGCAGGGCTAATTGAAATAACTCAAGAGTTGTGAGTCTCGATAAATGGATAGCCACAATGCACTACTACAATTAATACTCGGACAACAATGCCTTGAGCAGTTTGAACGCGTTGTATAAATTTGCACTTTTTTTTACTTTCAATGTTACTTCCCTTGCACTGAAGACAGATTTAAGGTGTTCCTGCCAATCAGAGAATGGGAGCAAAAGCACAACAAGACGAAGACTAAAGCCGTGGTTACGTGTAAGATAAAAATGTTGTAAAACACATTTTGCCAAACACTTTCCGAATACGAAACCAAATGTTGAAGTTCGGATATGTTTGTACGTGAAACAAGACAACAGCGAACAGAACTCAAGAACGAATAGGCCTAATATTGTCGCACACTTACGTCTGAGAGGACGGTGTAGTCGTACGATGGTTGATACTTCTCCTGCTAAAACAGTTCACCAAAACAATGTGCCGTTATTTATTTCGATTTCTAAAACATCCATATTCTTATTCAAACTGCACTAAACAACATGGCCTTGATGTGTAAAACTGCACGCACGCACATAGGCCTATCACACTGGTACAAAGCGCGAAATTAAATCCGCCACTACGTGGAGGCCCGAAGCCTCTTTCCGATGGGAAATGCTGCACATTATTACCAGGCCCGTCTTTAAGGGGAGGGGGAGTGGCACCTTGGCACTGTGCTAAAGGCCCCCTGCCCCAAATGGACCTCGCGCTACGGCGGTGATCGCCGCAACGGACGATGGATCGATCGTGTTAGGGGATGAATTATTGTTATAAGTTGAACTTCATTAAAAGCTCTACATTTTTTTGGGGGGGGGGGCGGAAGCTAAAATATAAGCTCGCGAAATCCTAAGCTAGAAACACACAAGATACAGGCCTACATTATTTAGCGACTTAGGCCTATCACACATTATGTGCTGTGCTGTCAAGGACCCAGCGGGTAAGTCGGTGCCAAGGGCCCCACGCTGACAAGAGACGGCCTTGATTATTACCGTTTTCAAAAGAAATTATTTTTACTTACAACAATGATGGTTTTAAACTATAGCTTTGTATGCACACACATTATATGGATGCGCTCCGTTATAACTGCCTCTAACACTAGCCTAATCAAATTACTGGTATGACAAAAAGGACGTCGTGTTTTTGTTAATATAGTTAATAGCCTAATGTGATGCCGATCTTACCCGGTTTCCACGCTTTTCCATTTTCTCGCGATCTGTTTTGTGCTTCCGGTCAGCGCCTTTAGGCTGAAAACAAATACAGAATATTCGCTATTGCCACAGTCACAAATTTACACGAGACACTGATGTTAAGCCGCGTGTGCAAAAGGATTTTGTGTTCTCGTACAATGATCACTGCTGAGTGTGGGAAAAAGGTGCGGACGACAGAGCGACAGACCACCTGGGCGACAGACGCTTGGGCGACAGGTGTCGTTTAGTTATAGGGTGTTTACACGATCCAGCAAACGTCCAGCATTGCATTTGCTGGAAGTTTGCTGGACGTTTGCTGGATCGTGTAAACACCCCATTAATAGTCCAGGCAGTGGGCACGTTGCGGTGATCACGTTTGAGTGGTGTGAGATTATACGCATTTATAACATCCCAGACACCGCAGTGAGAGATAGCCCGTCTGCGACAAAAGTAGGTCATGAAATAAAATATGCCATGACGATAATGATGCTGACCTTGAAGACTTTGATCTGTGCGGAGGCGCAGTGCAACAGATTACAGCCGATGGCGGCTGCGTCGGCGCGGTAGGTCTCAATCTGCAGTCGGAATGGAACGCCCTTTTCGCCGCCGTGCTTGCGAGCAGTGAACTCGGTACTGATGCAGTGGACGCGGATGAAAATCGACGCCGAGTCGCGAGCGGAGTCCCACACACACTCGAGCGTGTTGACGTGCGCCGGGTCCGTCTTCACGTCCAGTACGCCGTACGACAACGGTATGTCTGCGCTCATCGGTCAGCAGAGACTGCACTCACAGCTAGCGATTTACTCACAGCAGTTTCATAAGAATCCGCAGAAAATTCGTTCATAACTTTCTGATTTGCGTGTATCTTGCACCGCCCACATATTTGTTCACATCGGATCTGTGTAGAGCACATTCCGAATAGCCTATGTAGCGTACAAGACTGGTGTCAACTCTTCAGTACTGCCGTACAAAAATTGTACAACAAATGAAAAAAACTACGCTAGGCCTAACAGGACAAATAAAAAAACAAGCAAACGAGCTCTATAAAAGAAGAAAAATGACAAAATAACAAAATAATAAAAATAGAAAAATAAAATATTGTAAAAAAAAGTTTAACGCAGAAAATAAAGACTTGATAAACAATATCAAAATAAATGACAACAACAACAATAACAAATAAAAAAAAAGATGGAAAAGGTAAAGAAAAAGATAAAAATCTGACGAACAATAACCAAGTATAATAAAAAAAATATTGAAGTAAGAAAAAATATGGCAAAAAGAGGCGAGAGATTGACCTATGTCAATGATGCGTTCTCCAGGGCGAGTCTGAGTCCAGATGTCAAGTTGTTCGCTCTCCATGTACTGAAGTCTTCTCTCGTGAAACAGAACGCGAACCACGCTCTGCGACAGCCACAGATACTACTACTACTACTACATGTGGTACTATTCGTAGTAGTCTTACTAGTAGTCTGATTTACTACTAATTGTAACAATCTACTAGCCTGCTGCTACGTATAGTGTTCAAAATTTTAATCGTATTCCTAAATTCCCTTAAAATCGGCAATTTTTACCCGAAAATTTTACATTTTTGGAACAACTTTTTCTGACAAAATTTTTAAGACAAGCTAAGATTTGATAAGGGGCACTAGTAAAATTATTTTTGTCGTCATTATCGTCATAAATAATTATATCAAACCGTTCATACAATTTCATACTGACACGATAATGTTGTTCGTTACTGCTGCAAAGAGATCCTGATAGTCTTCGGATCTTGATCTCGTACGATTGACCTATAAACACGTTGTAATAAACCGTATCAAACGTTTTGCTTCGTAATATAACAAGATTTAGGCCTAATTATTTTATAACTTGGTCGTTTAGTATACAAAATGATAAATAGGGCGTTAAGTATAGAAAATATCGCTTTTTGGAGGGGTTCCTGAAGCTTTAAAGCCCTTAAGCGGATTTTTTTAATATTGGCGCAAAATTTAACGATAGCCACCCTACATCAACTACCAAACTCCGTGCCGAGTACGCAAAATTTGGCTGCAATTGGTTGGTAGGGGGTATAGTTGCGCAAGTGTGAATTTCGCCATTACGAGTCTTTTTTATATGATGTTTATGCGCATTGTAGGCCCATTAATTGCACGAAGTAGCATTAACGACCAATGTGTGAATACCCATTGGTACTACAATTTGGCCATTGCATATCAGGCCTGCTCATTGACGATTATTATAGCAGCTGTTATGAGTATAACTTACTGATTAAAAATTAGCATCGTTCACATACCTTGGTTAAGGTACGTTTGAGTCTCCTCGTTAAATAGCGTGGCTGGAGACGTCGCTGCTTGGAGTACGTACTGAAACCTATTACATAACAAGAAATTCAGCTGTCGCTAGGGTGGGCCGACCGTATACCGGTGTGCAAAATGCAGCAAACGTAAACGCCTATTGATGATTAAAAGCAACCTTGGCTTTATCTCTCACAGTTTCTGAGATACGGGGTACCATTTATTCACAGTAGCGCGTAGTGACTTTCCAGGTTATTTGAAATCGATAATTTTCATCTCATCTGAAAAAGCTTCTGCGACTTTCTATTAGTAATCAATAGCAATGTAGGCCTTATCTCTCACCGTTTAGCCACAGTATCGCGGGGGTGTCTGGGGCGTTATGTCATTGTCAGGACACCAGTACATATGGCGGGAATTTCGACCTAAGAGATGTTTTGCGTGGGGGTGACGCTAGGTTACTCCTCGCCGACTCTGCGTTAACGACGAAGAGACCTAAGCTACAGAAAAAAGTGATTGTGCCCAGGGATAATTTTGTTCATTTTTATAACTGCACAATATGCCCTGTTTTCAGATGCCGTCATCGGTCCGTTGACAAAGTCGAATTCATTACATCTGCATGTGATTGCTGCGCACTTCGATGCACAAACCGCCACGATTGCGCTGAAAATAGGTCCTAGATACCTACAAACGTGCTACTGCACGGCTTCTCGATTAGGCCATACTTTACAAACACAATGCTCTAGAACGTGATTTTATTAATTCCGCAGTAACATAGTAAATTTGTATTATTTTTCTCATTTGGTGACGTTGACTGACTACGTAAATGGCACAATGGACGTACATTAAAATGTTTTTAAAACCCACAAGAAAATGCAACGACAAAATACAGAAACAGTTTCTGATAACAAATCTGTCAAACACCCGTTTCAAAACGAAAAACTGGACAAATCACTCACTGTCGCACTTTGCAGTTAATGGTTGACGACAGACGACGACAGACGGACGGACAGAAAGACGCGCTAAAAGCAGTAGCTGCTTTCGTAAAAAATAAGTAAGTTGCTATCATTTGACAAATGACAATCGCACAAGCATTACATAAATAGATTAGCACCGGTAATACACAGAAACACAGTAGAATAGCAAACAATACAGTAACATGTAAAGGCAAAACAGTATATCTATAGTTTTATACATACATTAAACACAATATTGCAGTGAAAAAGCAAGCCTTTTCTATAGTGCAATAACAGTAATGAAAAAGACACTGTGTGTAGGCTATACTCACGTGGAAACTGGCGCGGATGAGTCCAGGGTTGTTAGTGACGGTACAATGTTGAACCAGTGATCGGGACTGTTGTCTTGATACGACATCAGCTTGGGTCCGCTCGCACCTGGGTGATGTCCAGCCGCTGCAACTGATGATGATGATAATGAGGATGTCAGTGCACGACGATGATGTGGAGTAGGGTATGGTTGTAGTTGATGATGATGATGATGTTGGTGATAAACTTGGTCGCATGTTGCCGCATGCACTCCCTGTCGTCTGACTGCCCTTGTCCTGCACGTGAGCACAACAGAATAATCATTAGACAACCAATCATCAGTTAACTGATCAATCGACCAGTTATTTATTGGTAAACTTAACGACAAAATTTATGACATTAAGTATGGGCTACTTGCCGTCAAAGGGACGCAAAAGCAGTTATACACTGCCGACATTTGCACAAACAAATGCCCAGTAACAAACGTAGACATACTGGTCCATGAATTAAAAATAACAAAATACAGTGCACACAAACGTTTATAAAACAAAAAAAAACATTTTTTCGGGCAGAAAGCGATTGGGATGAATTTCACTAAAGTCCAATCGCAAGTTTGTCAGACAAAAAGACAGACACTTACAGCTGCTGCTGCTGCTGGTGCTGCTGATGATGATGATGAGATTGTTCGTGTGAGTCGCGCTTAAACACCGACGTCGGCAACGACGTCATCTGAAAATGATGTACATGTATAGTCGACGTTAGATAGTCAATAGACATTCGAAGTGCAGTCATCAACGGGTTTAATGATACAGTATATTGACAGCCAATTACACAATTGCTCCAACTTACTATGGTAAATAAACAAAAAAATTAATTACCAGCAACTACAGGGTGGGCCATAAAAACGTGGCATTTTACTTATGTTTATAAGCTTATCTTCGCCAAGTATTCACCGATTTTCAAAATTCTTTTACCAGCACACTCTGCGGACAATTTGCAGTAACGTGATTATTACATCAGTAAATGCGTCTTATTTATTTATTTATTTATTTCAATATGTAATAAACACTTTATACTACTACTTTATACTGCATATATAACGATAATAACAAACAAACATTTTGGTAAAGTTGAAAAAAACACTTTAGACTAACATTACAGTGAATGGTCTGTATGGCACTAAACTGTGTAAGCTCAACACAATCTAGTGTCATACGGATCATTTATCGCAATGTTGGTCTGAAGTGTTTTTTCCATTTACCTAAATTTTTGTTGTTGTCCTTAGTTTTTGTTTACATTTATATTCCACAAGGTAGCTGTGTGGTAGAACATATAATAATCTCGTTATTGCAAATTGTCTGCAGAGTTTGCTAGTCAATAACGTTTGAAAATCGGTCAATAATTGGGGGAAATATAGACAAAAAAAGTGCCACGTTTTTATGGCCCACGGTGTAAAACGTCTTTAACTACAACTACATTTACAACGAAAATGTTCGCATTTGATAATAATTCTACGTTGCATGTCAACAAATATTTGATCTCATCACAACTGCAAACTAACTTTCCACGTTCTTTCGAGTTAACGTGTCAGTATCTTACCTTTTCATAGATAGCGAGAAAAGTCGTTGAAACGCTAACACATCTACAACTGCTCGGAGATGATGTTGACTGAACGGTCAGAGTGTATTAGATTAAATGCCACACTAGGCATAATAATGTAAGCATCTTTGCAGCCAGTGTTCGCTCCAATATTATAATCATATGCACATTATTAGCATATAGCGTCTCGCGCAACGAAGTCATTTTCTGCATCTAGTTGGGTGAGCAATAATCATGACTGTGACACACCTGGGCAGGTGTAATGGGGAGATTGACGTCATGCTGAGATAGTTGCCATGGTTACCACTACGCTGGCTCCGTATCCCACTGTGTTTCTGTGCATCTCAATGTGTGTGACTGTATATGGTAAGAGGTAATTGCAGTGGCGTATGTATGTATTGTATAGCCTATAATAATATGCCATTGCACCCCGGCCCGTGGTAGTCGCTGCAGTATACCTGCTACCATTGATCAAATCGCTCAAGCGCGACGAGGCCTTCTAAGCGCATATCAGTGAAACTACACAGTGTCCACGGCAAAAAACGCCGCCAACGTAATATTGTCGATGTTCTCGTAGAGAATGTAAACTGGAATTTAACTGCATAAACGCTTCTAAAAAGTTCGCCAGAAGTCATTCAACAAAAGTCGGCAAGCGCTCGCGATAAGAACTACATAGCGATGGATGCGTCGCAGAGCTGGACACTGTAATGATAAACAAAGTTTATTAGGTTCAAAAAACCATAACTAAAATAGTCTAAATTTTAAGTTTTGTAGGGCCTATATAGACTTATAGTGCTATTTCATATTTACTTGCAAAATTGTTGAATTCTGACCAGCGCCGAATTTGTAATTAGACTGACTATGACTAGGGCTTCATATCATATTTTCAAAGTATGCGGCCATAAAAGGGAAATAAGCCGACTTTAATCTAGCGCGGCTTGCTGGTGCAACGGTTGCGTGCCAAAATTGTAACCCCGAGGTTGCAGGTTCGACTTCAAACCGAAGAGCTGCCAGGTAACGATTTTGGGCAAGTTGTTCACACACCTTTGTGCCTCTGTTCACCAAACATTGATAGTGAGAACAAGTTGACCTGCCGGTCTATTCACCTACGGACTCAACGGCCATAGAAAGGGAGATGAGCATTTCGCCTATGCCCCAGTAGAGGTATGGCACATCACTTTACCTTATTTTAGGGACCCTAAGGGCCTCTTTTATTAATTAGCAAAACGTAAAAAGTAGATTGTGTGTTTCACACACAGACTTCGCATCTAACAACTCGTTTACGCGCTGGCGCCAAAATCGATGACTTTTAAAAGGTTAAAAATGCGTGCAAACAGAAGAAAGCGGAGCTTGCTTTACACCACTTACCACACACGCTATTCCGTGCGGCAACCCGTTGTTTTTTGGTTGTTCTTTGTAGCGCTTTGCGTTATTTATAGATCTATAAACTAAACTATTGTCCAGCGCACTAGGCCCTGTTGTTAATCCTTGAAAATCGATAGAGATTGTCAAACCAGCGAAACGTCTTCATACAGGCAGCATGCAATAGAATAAAGCGTCCGTGACGCGTAAGAACATTTTCTAAAGAATATTGAACAAAAATGAATTTTCTTTTATTCGAGTCTAGACGAAAGATACAAAGCCGGGATGTTAAAGAGAAAGCCTAGCAGAACGTGCAAAAGAATAACAGACCAAAAATAGAAGCGGCATCTATATTCTTGCGTTGCGTCTGCTGCGCTGCGTAGGCCTACTTTGCGTTATAATTATGGAAACCATGCTTAAAATGTTGCATTGTGTTTCATCGTCTGCGAACAAAAGCTAGCCTACTAGTAGGCCCAGCAGATTATACTAGACTATAAACGATACGAACGCGCAGATTATCTTGCCTCGTTTGAAATGCATGTCACTGAAATGTTCTACATTCGTCGACTTGTACTGTTACTCAACATTCTGTTGCTTGCTTCAGCAGAAAACCAGAACACAGGCAAATTCCTGGCGCTGAGATCAGAGAATGGCAGCGCGTTGTGTGCCATGTCGACGCCGGATTGCAAGATATTTGTCAGATCAAAGCTGGACTGCTACGGGAACTGCATGTTCGCTGGCTGCGCGTGCAAAAATGGCGCCAACTACCGTCAGATCGAAAAACTCTGTGAATTGTTCTCCGCCCTACCAGTAGAATATCGAGTTGTGTCGAACTGTGCCTTTTACCAGGTAGACCTACGTTTTCAGCTTCTATGTGACACAGCGTCATTCACATCTAGGTTGTTGCTGCGCTAGCCCGCTGCCATTATAAAATGATGCTTTTGCTGAGCTTTAGCAGGCCTAGGCCTACTTCTATTTTGCTGCTCTTTAAATTGGCAATAAACCGCATTATTGGTCATTCCGCCTATAGTTGTACGTCCGTCCGTTCTTTCGTCGTCAGCCTCTCTGTTCGTCTGACGTGTACTGTAACAAACTCCTAAATCCTAAAAACTATACGACGTGCTAATGTTTCTTCAAAAGGCCAAACTTAAGTCAAAAGCATTAAGGTGCGTTCTCACTGCGCGCGTCAACGCGCCGTACGCCACGTAACGCGCGTTACGCAGCGTACGGCGCGTTGACACATAATTATGCAAAAGTTCCACTTACTCGTGTACTAAGCTGTATGCAAATTAGGTTACGCTGGAGAGCGGAAAGGCGCAAAAGCCTTTAAAATGCGTTCTCACTGCGCGCGTTAACGCGCCGTACGCCGCGTAATGCGCGTCAACACGTATTGCATATTTATGGACCAACCAATGACAGTGTCCTAGCGAAATTCACATTTTTATAAATACATAGCTGCCAAGGTTCGGAAATCATGGATCCACTGGCTTCTGCTTATTGATGTGCGCCGTTTTTTACGCGCGAAAGCAGCTACTGCTTTCAGCGCGTCTTAGCCATCGCAATTCTGTCTGTCCGTCTGTCCGTCTGTCTGTCACACGTGTGGATCAGTCAAAACGGTGCAAGCTAGAATCAGCAAATTTTCACCGTCGGCTGTCTGGAAGACTCTAGTTTCAGGAACAGTAAAGCTTTTCCATAAATTCGAAGGGGGTCACCCCGAACGAGGGCGCTAAATGAAAGCGTGGTAGACAAAATTTGCGATTTTTGGCCAATAAGTTGCTGTATCGCAGTAACGGTGCGAGATAGGGCTTAGGTTACTATTAATCAGTAATAGAAAGTCGTACACTGGCTCTCGATTGGCGCCGAATTCAATGACATTGAATGACCTTGAATGCCAAAATAAAGAATTTTATGAATTTTTTGGCGATTTCGGGCTGCTACACAAGTCTATATTATTCACAAGGTGGCGCCACGGAACTATCGTTATGCGATCTAGATAGAGAATTTGGTAATTGTATGTTAACTTAGCGTGAACACCTCAATTTTTAGCTAAACTGCTAAACCGGAACTGATATAAGCTTTCGCGCGTCTCGTGAGCACTAGCTCAAATTTTTTGTTCTCATTTGAAATTACGTACAGTCCTGTCACTGTCAGACATTTTGTATTTGCGCCTTTCCGCTCTCCAACGTAACCTAATTCGCATACAGGCTAGTACGCGAGTAAGTGGAACTTTTGCATTAAGTGTCAACGCGCCGTACGCCGCGTAACGCGCGTTAGGCGGCGTGACGCGCGTTAACGCGCGAAGTAAGAACACACCTTTAGACGTTTAAACCTTCAGTGAGTGACGCGTTTGTCACACAAATGCTTACTTACGGCTTGCGGATCGCACGATGACTGCTCGTTCGGCTCAGGCGCATTGAGCGACTTCCGCGTCGATTGCAAAATATAACTTGAACATTGCTATGTTTTGCGACTTGAACCATTGACCAAAAACTGATATTTATGTGTGTTATAATTATGATGTTATAATGTTGTTAGTAGTGAGTGCTAGAAGCTATCTTCTTATTACCGTCTGGAGCCTGGTTGTGAGTAAAAAATTGTAGGGGGCAAAAAGTGGTAATTGTTCAACAGTCAGCTGCATGTTTTAC
>Ga0209671_1003180_pt1 | contig 15620 bp, 8 predicted proteins | sample WorMetHERISLAND2_2_FD_187401 | JGI IMG/M metagenome (GOLD analysis project Ga0209671, IMG submission 187401) | Marine gutless worms symbiont microbial communities from Max Planck institute for Marine Microbiology, Germany - Olavius geniculatus... | ecosystem: Host-associated > Annelida >...
TAATCAACCAAAGTCTATTGCAAGCACACGTCCTATGTCTCATCAGAAAACTACTGTAACACAGCAAAAAGAACACAAATTTGACATTTTAGCTGTTTCACGTTTAATCAAAGGTACAATTTACAGAAAAAAAAGAAATCATAAATCCTTGGGGGGCCGTAGACCCCCAGCCCCCCTAAATGACGCCCCTGAGGGCGCTAAATGAGAGGGGGTGGGCAAAATTTGCGATTTTTGGTCAATAAGTCGCTGTATCTCAGTAACGGTGAGAGATATGGCCTATGGTTACTATTAATCACTAATAGGAAGTCGTACACTGGTTCTCGATTGGCACCGAATTCAATGACCTTGAATGACCTTGAACGCCAAAATAGGGGGTTTTATTTATTTTGTGGTGATTTCGGGCTGCGACACATTTCTATATCATTTACAAGGTGGCGCCACGGAACTATCGTTATGCGATCCAGATAAAGAATTTGGTATGGATTTTTTGGCGAGATTACAAAATTTCTCAATCTTGGATCCCGGGATTGAGAATTCAATCTCGGGATTGCAATCACTAGCTGTAACCAAATTGCGTTACTTATTTATTATTAGATGCGCTCTCTACCCTGTATCTATGACTACCAGCTTTCTATGCTGTTGTTGTTTATGTTTTGTTTTTAATCGTTTTTTTGCACAACTAAGTGTATTTTGTCATACTTTTACTTTCAAAAGAGCACAACAGTGTATTTTTTTTATTTATTGAACAGTTTAAGACAGCTGCAACACATTAAGGTATAGAACTTTGTTATTTCGCGGCGACATGGCGTCGTTTAGTGAGTGGGTGGTCTACTAGACTATTGAATCGTGTATCATATTGTAGAAGGGTGTCAATAAATAGTGCACCGACCGTATTGGCACTACACCGTGTTTAAAAAAAAACAGTCAAAATTGTTTTTGTCCTAATTATGTCAAATTTTCGCCGATTTTGATAATTCTTGGCACAAAGATGGCCAAGACGATAGAATTATGTAAGATGCACTCATTTTCCATTTCACCTAATTTATGTCAACGCACTACCGTATGAAACACAGATGTTCCAATTTTGCATAACGCTGAACTGTTGTCTCCAGTAGGCTAAACGTTGTAACGACTTAATTAAGTACAGCCAGGGCACGGGTAGAATGCAGACTTGCGGACCTGCGGACTGACCAACGGGTAAACTGCTGACCAAACCTGCGGATCAGGTTCGCAGTTTACCCTTTCGTCGGTCCGCAGGTCTGCATTATCTAATTCAATTTCACATGCACTGTTTTCGAGATATTTCCAAAAATTTTGAGACAGGGGCTTCGTAAGGGAGGCATTTTTTCAAATTTTTTATTTAAAACTAACTTTGTTATTTTTATCTACATGTGTCACGTTTGACTGGTCTCGCCTCATTAATATTCAACATGTCTATGTCCACGCCGGCACCAACATATACCATAGAATATTTAATTTCCCCAAATCGTATACTGGCTTTCGATTGGCGCCGAATTCAATGACCTTGAATGACTTCAAATGCCAAAATAGGGGGTTTTATGGATTTTTTGGTGATTTCAGGCTGCGACACAAGTCTGTCATTCACAAGGAGGTGCCACAGTACTATCATTATGTGCACTTCGGCATGACTTTAATAAAGGTGTTGTATTTTATCCCAAATTCTCACAAATCTAACTCAAACAGCGACAGATTTTCGTTGTACGATTTCGTTGTATTGTGAGCGCAATGATTTATTATTTAGTACATTTCTGATGACAGTATTTGGTGAAACGGTTTGCATGTCTTACAGCGTAATTTGTAACATTTTGTTCGATGATGCTGCCACCTCGGGAATCGGTTTACAATGCCCAGCGCTAACTAATGCTAATTGATTGCATTGATTGAGTTGTTATATTTTACGTGCGAAAGCAGCTACTGCTTTCATTGCATCAATTCTGTTCGTTCGTCTGTCTGTCTGTCCATCCGTTTGTCACACGGGTGGATCAGTCAAAGGCGGTGCAAGCTAGGATTACAAAATTTTCACCGTCGGCTGCATGGAACTATCGTTATGCAATCCAGATAGAGAATTTGGTATTTGTGTATTAACTTAGCGTGAACACCCCAATTTTCAGCTAATATGCTCAACCAGAACTGCTACAGGCTTTCGCGCATCTAGTGAGCATTAGCTCAAATTTCTTGTTAAGCTAGATATGATGTGTTAGGCTGGTCACGTCGACTTGTGCAACTTAAAACAAGTTCAAAAAGCAATTTTACTGACAGTAAATTATCTGCCATGTTTACAGTTACAATTGCCTGAACTGCAGCAAGAACATTTAGAAACGTAGAATAACGAGTAAAGCTTTGCTAACGCAAACAGGAACGCACAACAGTGGTGCCCCGTTATACACTAGTGATGTGTAGACTTATCTATAGATCTCATCCGTAGGGCTTTTGGCTAGTTTCACAGAAGGCCCAGTAAAACATACTCATTCACCAGGTGGCGCCAGACGCCCTACGACTAAATATGTAGGCTCTAAGCTTATATTTCTTACTTGTACTCACCAGATGGCACCACTGTCTCGCTCTGGCAGCGCCACATCGGCTGGATGTCGTAGATTTTTCCTACCGCTCTTATTTAGCGCTCTCGTTTGAGGTGACCCTCTTCGAATTTATGGAAAAGCTTTACGGTTACTGAAACTAGAGTCTTCCAGGCAGCCCACGATGAAGATTTGGTGATTTTAGCTTGCATCGCTTTTGACTGATCCATCCGTGTTACAGACAGATGGACGGACAGGCAGAATTGCGATGGCTAAGCAGCACTACAGAAAAACGTTGGCCATAATTTGTTGAACCTCTTTATCTAGTGCCTAATGCTGTATATAGCCTATAGATCTATGTTCAACTTCAGTTCAATCATGTGGTTATAAGACCATATCACTATAGATTAACCAAATATACTACAGGTAGATAAAAAAACTTTTTATTTAGTAGGCCTATATTTGGACTAAGTAAACTACCATCACTTTAATTTACTAATTCGCTTCTGTGGTTTCAAAAGTGCTTCTCAAAGTTTTTGATGAGATGTATCAATGCACTTTTTTAAATAAAAAAACGTTGAGAAAATTTGGTTAAAAATGTAAAAAAGAGACGAGAAAAAATGCAAAAAAATGTTTTTTACATCTGTGGTTTTAGGATAGAGTATTCGGGGTAGGTAGATCCAACTGTCATGTGACCAATGACGTCACGTGACCCAAAAAAGGTCAAGCTCGTTACCCCATTATCTTTGAGCGCCATATCTCCATAACGGTGCCAGATGGACGCATGGTCATCATTGATTATGAATAGGATTGTGCCGAGTCCATTGGTTATGTGGTCTTCGACTTACGAAAACTTGACGTCACGCAATGCCGCTTGTATTGTTGCTATAGAAGAGTCAAAAACGACCCTTGTTGTCAGACAGCGAGTCTGCAGGTGTCGTTAGCATTACGATTCGTCAGTCGACCAACTAGCTCCTAAAGCCTACGAAGTAGGCCGTCACTGGATAGCCAGTTGGCAGGTTTTGTAGTTACGTCCACCACCGTCGAACTTACTACAATATGGTACGCTAACTTGTGGTGTGCATTATTTTCACATAAATGTTTAAGAAATGCTAGCTCTAACCCTAATTTAACTGTAAGTGAAAACCGTAATTTTAATATAAAGTGCAAAATCGTACTCTATCGCACGTGACATTGTCGACCCAAGGTGAATGACAATGTTAAGCGTAATAAGTTAATAACGTGTCTGTCGACGTGAAACTGCTGAGAAAATTCGGACTACTGATGTCCCTGCTCAGATGAGTCTTATTGTTTGGTGTGTTTACAGATCTGGGACAATTTTTTGATAGAATTAGCACACTTTTAAAACTTGGCGGTATTGCAGCATCGAGTTGGTGTTCATAACTTTGTAATTTGCCGTAACATTTACAATTTCTCACTGTGTCTGCATATAATTTTTCGGTTATCATTATTGTTGATGCTTATTTCATTTTTTGTACTCTGTTGAGTAGCTTATATAAAATATGTTTTATTGCTCACATTGCCAGTCTCGATGCGAGTATTGCGAGATGATATTACACGTGTATAAACCTGAATTCCGCGAAATGTGTCAGCTTCAGCGCATTGGCCTCAAGGATAGAGCATAACTTGCGACGGCTGTGACATTGCAGTGTACGACGAACTTCCTCCCTCACGATACGATACAAACCCCTGCGACAAAATTTGTTTTCGAGAAAACGGACGGAAAACGGCAAAAAATGTTTACAAGAATTGTAGTAGGAAGAGGGGCAGAGTTGTCATATAGCAGGGGTTTTGTCACGGGGGGGGGACGATTTGTCTATATACCATCCTGTCACAGTGTCGTCCGTGTGTCTGTGTGTGGGCGCGGCGCGGCGCTACGTCTGCATGGCAGTGCCACAGTGGCAGCTTCTGCTGAGCATAATGAGATTCACTGGTCGCTCTGTGGGTGGCCGGGCCGGGCGTCGTGTGTGGTCTGTCGCTGCTCGGATGCGCCGACTGACTGACTGAGCGGATCGCAGGAAGGATGGACGACTGGGTGCGCGCCGGGCGCGAGGAGGAGGATGGGAGCAGGGAGTGGGAGAGTGCTGGTCGGTCGTGCTGTCGTCTTGAGCGACGCTACGCCGCGGCGACGACAGTTAGCGGGCGACACGGCCGCCGGTGACTGCGCGCGCATCGAGGCCGGGTGCTGACTGGGCGAGGGCGCGACGGACGCCGGCGGCGCCACGGCGTGGTTAGCATTGCGATTGACGGGCGGCGTGCATGTGCATCAAGGATCAGACGGAATTCATCTGTGATTGGAGATCCATCGACGTCGACCCATTCGACGCCTCAGTCCACCATTGCGATTGACGACGCAGCGCTGGGCGCGCGCGGGCGGACGGGCGGGAATGCTGTGTGTGCCGCTGTGTGTGGCCAGTATTCATTGCTGGCTGCAGCGACCCACAGACACACTGACAGACTGGCAGACTGGGCTCGCGTGCGTGCCGTGTGACGCTGCCGGCGCTGCCTTGCCGTGCCGTGGCCTTACGTGACGCGCATAGCGGCCCGCCCGCCGGAGTTGACCCGACCGACCGACCGACTGACGCTCGGTGACGTCACTGTGACGTAGCTGGTCACGTGCTCCGGCCCGCAGGAGCTTGCGGTCAGTTGTACGGCGGCGCTGCGGTAGGTCGTTCATCTCGATCTTTTTATCCGTCCGTCCGATGCGATGCGATGCCGGCGGTCTCGTTCCACCCACGTCGTCCGATGAAGGACCACCCGTGCGTGCGAGGTTGAACTACGCATGCTTGCTGCTGCCTCGGAGCGATGAAGAACCGTCTGTGGCGCCAGCGCAGCGGCGAGCGCGGTGGGGGATCGTCATCGGCGGGTGGATGTCGTCAGGACTCGCAGGAGAGCACGATCAGCGCGTCGTCGTCGATACGCGAGTTCGAGCTGTTCCAGCAGTTCTGCTCCAACACCAGCCCCGACTGGGTGGGTAACATCACGTACCGTAGTACCTTGTTGTTGTTCTCGTTACGAGCCCGTCGGCGCTGCCTGTGTGGAGGAGACGAGTGTAGATGCCCCAGATGCGATGAGGAATAATCCACCATGCAGGTTGTCACTATCCTGGAACACATCTGTGATGTCAGTGGAGTCATTGAAGACTTGAAGTACCGTTGGGCCGTTTTGCTGCCCACTTTGGACAGAAGAGAAGTACGTGCAGATGTTCAGCTCTCTCCTTTCCATTTCTACAGATTGGAGACTGGATACTTGACAGATGCAGAATAATGGTATAGGACGGCGGAATTGTAGAGGATGGGGTCTGGGGAGGGACGGCACGTTTCTGCCAAAAAAAACTTTGAGACCACGTATACGGGACTATGCATCGCGCCCTGTGCCTGTTTACGCGTTGCCTGACGCTGGTACTCATTGCGCATACTCAGTACCCACGGAGAGATGGCCAGGCTGAGTTCATTCAGGTGCTTAGTTATACAGTATTGAGGTAGTTTACCTGCCCGCAGAAAGTCATCCATTCAAGTATAACTGTGCCTGATGTCAGGCAACTACGTTGATCGGACGAAGTATATACAGTGAACTGTAGCAGTTTAGGCCTCTCGTATCTGTCTACACTGTGTTGGACCAGTTGGTCTTTTTTCTGGAATGTGGTCGAAAATATACTCGAAATTGCAGGAGAAAAATGCGGACCGTGCTTGGAGCTGTTGATGTTTAGAGCTGAGAAGATGTTTTTCTATATATATATAGCAGCAGCAAATATGCCACCTGTATTGTTTTACCTACTATACCCGTACAGTCAATGCCGTTTACGGCGTGTAATTATAATATCTATACGGAGAGAGACGGCTATTTTCCGCTATAATTATATGGTAGTTATTATGCTGCTCACACTGACGACTCGGCATATTATAATATTGATTGCATGACGTTATCAATATAGCCGCAATCATTGTTAATTGGATGTGCGTGGATGATATACCTATTCGTATGTGTTGGACATTGTCGTTATAAACCTAATTTTACTCAGTGTATGTGGGCTGCGTGAAATAGCAACGTCGGAAGATGGTCGTTTTTGATAAGGAAAAAGGCAAAGAATTTTTCGCATTAAATGTCACCAGTAAAACTGTTTTTATCGTAAGTATTTTTTGTTCATATGTATCTATCTCGGTGTTTTCTCTGTTTGTTCTTAATTTGCAGTCGCCTCACTCGCTAAGTGGTTTGTCAATATCGTACATTATTGTGTAGCTGGCATGCGATATTCAGTGCCGTCATTTGCGCATAAAATATTCAGTGATCAGAGGAGATAGTCACGCGGTGTCCAATGCTGCGGCCAGGCACAGGGAAAGCCATGGGTGAGAATCCAGCCACCAGCAGGGAAAAACGAATGGAGCCAACGGAAGGTTCATAACAAAGCGAGCAACCAACCGTGTGCAATACCGCGTGCATTACGCACACCGGGAAAGCTAATATAACACACTGTATAGGGAGCTAACCAAAAAAGTTTTAACATGCTGCACTTTACTGCAGGCACTAATTGAGAATTTAATTGTTATGAATCGTCTTCAGAACCAAAGCTATGGCTGTGATTGACTGAGCAAATACGTTAGACGTATATGCTACACTTTCTATGCGTCACCCTGTAAATTTTGAATTAAAAAGAAACGGCCACGAAGATTTTATCGTAACTTCGTAAAATTTTCACCCAACAAAAAAAAACGCAGCCGTCAAAAATGAATGTTCCCAGTAACTGTTTGGACCTCACAAAATTAATGGCACTTTTGTGTCGCCAGTTTCGTGCAAAGCGTCCTCTCTGCTCCTCTGGAAAATGAGTCCTATATATGCGTGTATCATCCGGGTGTCCCAGGAGGCCATTGGGTGATGTTGACGCCACGTAACGTTAACGTCGCACATCACACGTAGGCTACACACGTTTGAGTACATTAGTCTGACACCGACATCACGAGGAAGCAATCCGTTAATGTGTCCCGCCATCTGGTGGAGATAATACGACTAAGTGTCTGCCACTAATTGGAGTAGATGACATCCGTTATTCTTTCCCTCAGCCCCCTTACCCCCGTTCCGCCAAGGACAGATGCCACGGTATCCAATACCTGGAAGGAGATTGACAGGAACTGCATGTCTTGCGTCTCAGCAATAGCGAAAACTCTTTTTAAGATTTAAGCGTATAATTCATTTATCCGTCTTCTTTCAGTAATTATCAGTTATCTGATAGCAGTGTTATCTATTTTTTGACTCAGCTTGAATGTACTGTTTGCCGATAGTACATAATGGTTGCGCGTATACGACAGGTCGTCCCGCGCCCGTCCGTCCGTCTGTCTGTAGCGTTATGTATGGCCTAGGCCTACTGTGGCTAAACGGTATACATGGTCGGTGAGAGGGTCGGCGATGTCGCCATTGGATAGGGCGTTAGTAAGTTCCTATTAGTCATCAGTAGTAACAGTGTCGCTATCTGCAGCCGTTTGGTCGCAAGTAAAGGTCGAGCTATTGGCATGGTTGTCGTCGTCTGTCACGATGTATTGTGGCTAAACGGTGCAAGATAGGTCTTAGGTTGCTATTGATCACTGATAGGAAGTCGTATACTGTCTTTCAAACGAGATATAAACCATTGACCTTGGATGACTTTGAAGCCAATCGTGCGGTATTGCGGGTGAACGGTATGTCGTAGAAGGTCGGCGGTGGTACCAGGGGATAGGGTGGTGGTGACTTCCTATAGGTTGTGAATAGTAACCATGTCTCCGTCTGCAGCGGTTTGGCCACATTTTTAGTGGAAAGTTTCAACCTGTAAGTGGCCATATCTCGGAAATGGTGAGAGATATGGTTTAGGTTACTATTGATCACTAATAGGAAGTCGCATATTGGTGTTCAAATGACATGAAAATCATTTACCTTAAATGACCTTCAAGGTTAGTACTGCAACAGGAACTGTTTAGGCTGTAGCGTGTCTTCCCAAGCAAGGCGTTTTTATTGTGAGAAATATTTGTATTTGCAAAACCTGCGTCCGATATTGTCCTTGTTCGCTTACTCTGTAGCTGTTGGAATCAGGACGTTTCGCCACTATGACGTTTCGCCCCCAGGACGTTTCGCCACCTGGACGTTTCGCTGTTTATATCACCTGACGAGATGACCACGTGCATGGAACAGTAGCTATTTATATCGCTTGGCGAAATGACCACGTGCGACGTCTGTTATACTAGCGTTTATTGTAGCTTTCGAGAGAGCGTTCCGTTAACATAGCATGCATGGAACTGTCTTACCTCTGATAAGTCGCTTTCTCTCCGTGACTGGAAATCGGAGCCTGCGCTTCGGACGTAGGCGGTACGGTCGCCTTTTTCTAGCGATAGCTGGGCTTCTTGTATCATAAGTTATATAATGTAAATAACTGCGTTCACATTTGCTAGCCTCTGACGTATAGGCAGTACGGTCGGCTTTCCTTAGCGATAGCTGGGCTTTTGTCTTGTATCCCTTATGTAAATGTGTATCATCATTCGTTGCTGCACGTTATAAATAGTTTATACTGTGTATATTGTATAGGCATTTTCATCCTGTCTTTTTGCAGCCTGCAGCCTGCTATATATACCGTTTTTGCTGAAGTATTGAGTTGATGTGTATATATCTGCCAGTCAGTCGCCCCATTGCTAATAGTTCCGTGCTCATTATTATGATATTACGCAGTTTGGCTGGCGTATCATTGCCCACTGCGCCTGCCTGTCTATTGATATTGAGTGGTACCAATTGCTGGCTGGATGATTAGATGAGGGTGGTCTGGTGGCGCCCCTCGTGGGCGTTTCGCCCCCATCGCGCAAGCATATTTGACTCATAGATGTAAAAAAAGCGTTCTAGAAAAAATAAAAAAAAACGTTTAAAAACGTTGAATAAAACACGTTGGTCATAATTTGTTTAACCTCTTGCTTAATGCCTAATGCTGTAGGTGCAGTATATCTAGAACTGTAGTCTAGATAAAGAGAACTTTATTTAATTTCAATTTAACTGCGTGGTCATAAAATCATGGCACTAAAGTCACCAAATATACTACACAAAATCTTTTTATTTAGTATATTTGGACTAACTAGGTAAACTACCATCACTAGGACTTTTGATCCATGTTTTTAAAAAAATTAAAAAACGTTGGGAAAAATAAAGAGCGTTAAAAACGTAAAAACGTGGCAAAAATAAAAAAAACGTGAAAAACGTTTTTACATCTATGATTTGACTAGAGAGAAGGATTCTATGGACCAGGGATACATACAGCACAACGTCGAATGTGGTCTGGAATGGTTTGTGGGTGGTCTAACGGAACTGAAGTTAGGGTCAATGGCGCAGCCAGCATGAATAGAATAGTACTGCCACTCTGCCGGATCGTTGAAGGCCACTTTCCACGTTGTGCAATGCAGGCTTTGAGGGAAGGAGTTTAAGTTTGGAAACGTGTCACTTAGAGACTTATAATGCTGTTAGCAAGGTGGATATAGTAAAATGTCTAGTGTCTTCAATATCTTAATGTCATACAGTGTTTGAATTGTGATTATTATTAGTTGGGGGTTAAACTTTTCGACGGTCGGAGCCCGACCAAAATTGTGATGTAACTATAGTTAACCCCCCATTACATAATTTGACAGTCTGTTAAGGGGGTTGAAAAAACGGGGGGTTCAACCCCCCAACCCCTCCGGCAATTCAAACACTGAAGTTGTCATATCTAATTGCTTAGTAACCTGCCAGAGCATTATTAAGTGAATTTGAAGTCTGAATCTCGCTCAGGAATTTGCAAGCAACATTGATCAAGTTGCAATACTGTGTGATCGTCAGCTCAGCCTTCTACCCTCAATGGAGCGGGAAATGAGTGGTAGCTTGCGGTCTGTTGGGCGAAACTCCGTATACTGTGACTGATTTTGGTGGTGGTATGTCTGCTGGAGCTGTCATTTGTTCGTTGCTAGAAACCGCACAATGCACTGCAATGCCATTAGCTCATGCCAACCAGCTGCCACGTCGATACTGTTGATGGTTGCTGGTCACGAGCAATGTAAGCAGCACTATGGAGATATAGAGCAGTACTTGGTCCTTTACTTTTTCTCTGGATCTCGATGCAACCTTCCTCTCAGTTCTCTATTTTGCGCATATAACGGGTCTCTTCACACCCGAAAAATAGTCGGGGGGGGGGAGTTGCGCCATTGGCGGGCATCGCAATAGTGCTGTTTGCTTGCGAGTCTCTGGTGTTGTTCTCTGGCGTTAATTTTTCATCATCGATCGCTTCCGATCCGGCCGGCGCGCCATTATCGTTCCTGTATACAGTCGGCCGACTGGCGTTTGTTGTTACTCGCCAGTTCTGTACTCCACACATGCAGTCCCGCCCTGTCCAGTCCTATGTGTACAGCGGCGCTGACCTCTCTGGCTGTGTGATGATGTGAACTGTATTATATGTACCGATACACTGGCTATGGCACGAAATGACTGTCACTGTGTTGACTGGGACGTGTTCGGCGCCAGGGTGATCAGTTAAACCTGTGTATAGCCGCCGTTTTATTTCACAATATTTGTATGATATTGCCATACCGCGGCGTCTTTCAGTCAGATTTTAGAAAAAAACGGTTTTCAATGATGCCCCAACTCGGTTGGTTTTATTGGGTTTTTGGTTTTGGGCCTTGGGGTTAAACCCGGGTTTTTGAAAATTGAAATGCCCAACTTGGTGACTTATGCGGTTTACGTGCAGTGTTATCAGAATGAGCGCTGCTGTAGATACTTCCCATTGTCTACGTACAGTAAATATCAAAAAATTGCAACTTTATAGGTTTAAGCGTTTTGAAGACTTATTAACCTCAAGAAAATATTTATTTTATGTAGTGTTTTATACGTGATGCGGTGGCGGCAGTTATTACGGCATTAGCCGGGCCGTGCAGATGGCGTCGCCGTTTCGCTTCATTTCGTCGCAAAGACTCAAGAAAATATTTCATTATTAGTGGAACAAGAACATACAAGAAGCACAGCTGTCGCTAGGGTGGGGCCGACCGTACTGGTTGTAATTGACCTTGAAGATCATTCAAGGTCGATGATTTTCATTTCATCGGAAAGGGCGTTTGCCACTTCCTGTTAGTCATCAAAAGCAACCTAGGCCCTATCTTGCGCCGTTTAGCCACAGTATACCCGTGACAGACAAACGGACGACAGACGGACAGACGACAACCACGACAAAGGGTCGACCTTCAAGCTTACAGCTTAGTGGTCAGCCCAAAAACTGGATTCAGTTTCGGGTAGATTTTTGGTGGTGTTTTAAGGTTGATTTTTAGTGTGTTTTGCGGTATTTGCTTAGGTGTCTGAAGTTCTGAACTTTGCTTTTAGTCTTTTTTTTAATTTTCAGCTGTTGGCATTTTTTCTTTTTCTTCAATTAATGACTCGGTCAAATTGTGGTGCCTGTATTCGCCTTCGTCTTTCCTCGAATTCTATTTCATTCACGTGATGCTGTGTGTGTGTGTTAGCCACATTACAGTGCCCGGAGACGCTGTCCCGAGTGTTGAGAATAGTAGAAGTTTTCTAGAGGAGCTTTATTGCTGCCATACCCGCTGTCAGATGGGAGAGAATGCCTTTCCGCTGTCAAGCATAGATGTAAATAACGTTTTTTACGTTTTTTTAACATTTGTTATTTTTCCAAGCGTTTTTTATTTAAAAAAACAAACATTGAAATGCCTAGCAAGAACTTTGACAAACACTTGGAACCACAGAAACTAATTAATAGGTCATAATGATGGTATAGTTAGTCCCAATATACCAAATAAAAGGTTTTTATGTAGTATATTTGGTCTTATAGGCACAAGGTTAAATTGAAATTAAATAAGTTCTCTTTATTTAGACTATAGTTCGAGGTATACTACACCTACAGCATTAGGCATTAGGCAAGAAGTTAAACAAATTATGGCCAACGTTTTTTATTCAACGTTTTTAAACATTTTTTGTTTAATTTTCCCCACGTTTTTACGTTTTCAACGTTTTTTAATTTTTTCTAGAACGTTTTTTTGCATATATGTTGTCAAAAACACCAGCCCCGCTGTTGGCTTTCGATTTCAATTTCCGACCGCCAAACTGCGGCTCTGCACGCGGGCTTTGCGTCTTCGTTTTGCCTCTAGTTTTTTGGGAATTGGATAAGCCACTGACGTTAAAAGTAAAACAGTCTGTCGCCTAGCAGCTTCAACTTCAATGTTGCTGTATACGCGAGCGGAATGTGACCAGGAAGTGTGCCCATTTTCGGCCTGAATTCCGCGTGTCAGTGCCGATCCTGCGGTGTATACTGTTCATAGAACCGATGGTGCCCATGCACTGGCCGCCGTGGTGTTTTTATACCTGATGCGGTGGCGGCAGTTATTACGGCATGCGCCGGGCCGTGCAGATGGCGTCGCCATTTCGCTTCATTTCGTCGCAAAGAATCCGGCCGCCGACTGCGCCGACGAACGTCGGTCGGCAGCAATAAAAGTGCAGTCGTCGTCGTCGTATATATCCGTCCGTGCGTTGGTCAGTCAGTATATATCGGCTTTGAGCGGGCCGACGATCCAGTCGACTCAAGCCAGCGGTGCGAGGCGAGGCAAGTCATCGTTTAAAGCTGTCAGTCGTTCGCTGGTGTCACATTGAAATGTCTCCCGCATAAAAAAAATCCGCCCGGGACAGATAGTCACGTATTTGATATGTCTCCCCTTTATTAAAATATCGCCGGCCCTATAAAAATCGCCTCGTTACAGGATCGCCCCCAGAAAAGTCTCCCTCGGCCGACAGTTTACCGGTAAAAATCCGTCCTGCCCGGGCGGCCGCCGGGCGGGGCAATTTTTTTTCCCGTAAATTGTCGGCTGGCGAGACTTTTTAGGGGGACACTGGCCCGCAGGTTTGCCACAGGGACACATTCTCTCCTCTTTCCTCTCCCCGTAAGTCCAACCCTTCTTCCCCATCTACATCAGTCTCGATCGATTTCGGCAGCCCGGTCTGTCTCCCCGATCCTGGGTTGGAACGCGCCTGCATGTAACCGCGGGCAGTGACCTGAAACTGGATGTCTTGGTACGCTGCTCGGTCAGGTCGCCGGCACTGTGGGTGTAAGCAAGAATAATTATTCTAATATGAACATTAGCATAGATAATGAAGTTTAGTTTTTATCCAAGGCACGTTGACATACGAACGACGGTGCTGATTTTTGTTTCCTCAGCTGTCAGCAGTTGAGACACCAGTTTACACTGCGTAGTTTCAACTACGTCGCTGACCTACCAGGTCGCCAACCTTTCCGTTTTGCTGGAGCCAACCGCCTGGCAGGGCAGTGCCTCTGGTCAAGTTGACAACCGTGGCCAACCAACCGGACTTTCTCGGTTGTCGGCCAACGGACGTGGAACAACCTGCCAGACGACCTTACTTCAGCCGAATCGTTATTCAGCTTCCGTCAGCGACTGAATACTTACATGTTCACGAAGTTCTTTCACTGGCTTTTTCCTGGACTGACTCCATCCACTTCAGGACGTACTTTGTATTCTCGCTGTCGTTGCAGAACGCACAACGCTATAGTCCACCGTTGACTGTAAAGCGTTCTTGTAGTTCAGCTAATGCCGCCTATATCGCCTACGTCGTCGTCGTTTGCACGGGCATCGGTAAGCAAGCAAGCCGCCTAAGACGCTCTGCAATATTTGAAATATTCACGATACACTTTCATTACGTTTATACCCAGTATTGCAGAGATATAATACGCAGAAAGTGCCAACGCGTCCGGCCGGTGTGCCTGGAGAGGATGGGATGAAACCGAGATGTTTGTCGCCGTCTGAGTCTGTCTGTCTATCTGTCTGGCGGCGCGTCACCTGTCTTCCTCCACCCCTGCCTGCCTGTCTGTCGATATTAGACGGATCGATCGATCGATCGTCCGAGAGATGGCAGAACGCGCCCACCGACTTCCGCAGCATGGAATGCGCTGCGCCACGTTTTCTCGGTTTGCCGCTTGCTCGATAGAGCGGAGAATTGTGCGCGTGCGGAGCCTGTAGCCTTCTAGCTTTAAAGATTTCTATCCTTTGAAGCTTTCAGCACTGATTGTGACGCGTTTTAACTTCTTTACCTCCGCCAAGGAGGTAATGTTTTTGTTGGTTTTTGTTTGTTTGTTTGTTTGTGAGTCCGCAAGATAACTCGAAAAGTTATGGACGGATCTTTCTGAAATTTTGAGGGTATGTTGGGCATGGCATAAACTACCAGTGATTTAATTTTGGGCGTGATCTGGCAGGAATCCTGGATTCTGTATTACTTTGAAATTTTCGTTACCATTGCGTTCAAGGGGGCATAAGGGAACCGCTGGCAAAGCGAAGATGGTGACGCCACCTGGCGAATAGCTTTGTCTTGGCGGAGGTACCTGTGGGCGGGCTATGACTGCTTTCTAGTTTTATCTTGAATTGATGTATTCGATGTATTGGCATTTTTGTGCACCCTTAAAGTTATAAAGTTGAAATTGTGAAGTTGACATTAATTTTCGGCCATGCATGATGTGTTACGAAGCAGAGATCATAGAATATAGGACCTGAACAAAAAAAAACAGTTTTGTTCCGTTTTCGTTATAGACGGCCGTTATTGATAGACACCGACTGAAAAAAAACAGGCTGAAACTGTTTTATCATTTTGTATAGTCGCGAACGGAATGTGTTGCCGTTGAGTCTGAATGAAAACAAATTTTGAACGATCGAAGCCCATTTTCAGCGTTTTATTTCCGTTTTGTTTCACATTAATCGCTCCCACTTTACTGTCGACGTCAGTGAATTGCTTGCCGGGACGCGTGCGGCTAAATCACGTCGGCGCCATCGGCTGCAGACCATTGGAGGACGACGAACGACCAGAGAGATATCCCGTCGAGTGCGTCTACTGACTGTCAGTCATGCAGTCAGACACCGAGACGACCACTCAGACCTCTTCAGTCCGAGTACCGACAAAACACCCCTCTCCTTGCGACAAAATCCCGCTGCTGATGGTTACCTGGTTTAACGGTATAGCTTTTCGTGGGAAACCCATCTCAGTGCTACATAGCGTCACCTGCCACATGGGATCACACAGTGTTACCTC
>Ga0209671_1003181_pt1 | contig 15620 bp, 9 predicted proteins | sample WorMetHERISLAND2_2_FD_187401 | JGI IMG/M metagenome (GOLD analysis project Ga0209671, IMG submission 187401) | Marine gutless worms symbiont microbial communities from Max Planck institute for Marine Microbiology, Germany - Olavius geniculatus... | ecosystem: Host-associated > Annelida >...
CACCAACAGGGGGTCTCCCACCAAACCCCTCAATTTTTAAAACCCTGTAATTCGATAGCCAATCCCTTTCTGAAATCCCAAATACGCCACTGGGCCCAGGCCTCCCACCAGGGACTCCAGGCCTCCCACCAGCTAAATCCGGCCCTGTGAAGCACTGGCTACTAGGGTTAGTGGCGTGGCGTAGCGGTAACGCGTCGTGTTCGATCAACGAAGTTAACCGACGCCGGGGCGGGTTAGTACTCAGATGAGGGACCTGACTGCCCGAGGGCAGCTAAACCATCTTAGTATGTAACCAGCTGCCTAGGTCAACTCAGCCTTCCATCCCTCCGGGGTAGGTAAATCGAATGCTGTTTTATTTGGCTGGGATTAAGGCGGGGCGCGTTTACCTGTGTTGGGTGGCAGGTACACTGTGTGATCCCGTACGGCAGGTGACGCTCTGTAACTCCGGAATGGGCTTCCATTAAAAGCTGTAACACTGCCTGTAACCTTCTACTGACCCTTTTGTTGGATTTGTTGATGTTGCCGAGCTGCTCGCCGATGTCGTTATCGCTCGCTGAAGGTCCGATGGAAGAATCGCGAGGAGACCAGCTTGTCCGTCCCGGCTGGGAATTCTTCAGCGAATAGGACGATTTCTTGCCACCCGCCGACGTTCGGCTCTCGGACGCTCTCGACGACGCCCTCGAGGACGGCCGGGGATCCCACTCGGACGGCTGGGAAGAGGTGCGGGACCTTGTCGATTCTCTGGCGGAAGTGCGCCCCGGATCCGCCATCGAAATGGACCTCGTTGCCCGTGACGACGATCTCGACATGGTCCCGACCACCGCTTGTTACGGTCCCAACCTGATTCACCGAAAACAAGAAAGCCCAGCTGTCGCTAGAGAAGACGCGGTACAGCCTATACAGTTCCGGTTGCAGTAGTGATCTTCAAGGTCATCCCAGGTCAATGATTTTTTACCTCATCTGATACGGCGTATGCGATTTTCTATTAGTGATCAATAGCAAGACCCTGTCTCGCATCGTTTAGCTACAATACATCCGTGACCTACGGACAGACGGACAGACGGACGGACGGACCCACGACAACCTACGCAAATTAAACGGTTTCGGTTCACTATTTTGATACACACAATTTCGACAGCTTTCTAACCTTAACTTTAATTCTAACCTTAACCTTAGCCCCTAACAATAATCCTAATTTTAACCCTAACCATAACGATAACCATAACCTTTACGTTATGTTCTCATGCTTCCAGTTACACGATTTTGTCTTTACGAGCCTCATCTGTCGCAATAGCGCCTATCGGAATAGCGTTTCGTTACACGAAGCTTTTTTTCGAGGGAACAAAAACAAAAAACCCAGCTGTCGCTAGGGTGGACCGACCATACTCAAAGGCCAGCATCCGACTTCCGGTCGCGGAGAGAAAGCGATTTCCCACAGCGACAACAATCTCATAGCCTACACGCTTTGCTGACGCATTGACAATGCTGTATCGAACGCTATAATCAACGCTAAAACAAGATACGGCGCACGCGGGGGGATGGCTGTAAGCAGCAACTTTGCATTTAAAATCGTGACTAAACCGCTGCAAATAGAGACATGGTTACTTTTGACGGCTTATAGCAACACGTCATCGCCCTATCTAACAATGATATTGCTAATCCCCTACTACGTATGGTTCAGCCACAATACATGCGTTACAGACGACAGACAGATGGACAAAAGACAGACGACACAATCATCGTACCAAAACAAAGTCTTGACTCAACGGTCAATCAAAAATGGCCTGAAATCGTCATATTGTTTCTTGCTACAGCATGGACATGCCTATAATGTGAAATATCAACTGGTGGATATGTGCACATTTAAAGCAAACTTAGCGACGGCGGTCTAGACAACCAAGCAAGAATTTAACCAGCTGAATACATTAGGGGGCGTCACCTGCCATATGAAATCACAGTGTTATCTGCTACCAAATACAGGTGAACGCGCCCCGCCATAACCCCAGCCAGACAGGCCAGTACTCGATTTACCTACCCCGAAGGGAAGGAAGGCTGAGTTGACCTTGGTGTTCCTTATATACCGAGATTGTTTACCTGTCTGCATACAGTCGCCCATTCAAGTAGCGAGTTAGCAACCACTTGATAGCCACCCGACCGGAAGTCGAATCCACGACCTCGTGATTACAAGCCCAACATCCTACTTTAGGCCTACACTACCGAGCTAACTATATGTTGGGCCTTACCTATTATAACCGCTTGTACTGACTGATCTTCCTCTGCGGTGGTCGGTCAGACGGACTCCCTCGTCCGCCACGACTGGATCAGCGGCATCGGCGGATCGTGAACAGCCGGATACAATGATAGATGGATATTCGAAGGAATGAAGATAGAAAAAAAGTACGAAAACGCGCGTCCAGTACGGCCCAGATCTGGCGGCTGACTGGCAGGCTGGCTGGCTGACGTATCACATGTGTATTCTAACAGCGATGACGGCGACCTATCTTGGTTACTATGACATCACCAACATCCGTATCAGCGCGTGACGTCATCAGCCCAGACGTAAACATTGCTTTTGCACGCAGCGTGCCACGGGGTAAGATAGCGTGTTAGCGGCCGCACACAAATAACGAGAAGCAAAAATGACTAATTTCGTACCCCCCCACCTTGGATAACGTTGTTGGCTTGCAACGCGTCAGCTATAACAACCCCTATTTTCACGCAGATTTTTCTGTGTTCCTACGGCATCCACGGCTTATGGCGTACGGTTCTACATCTCGGCATCTTCAAGCGGATATGATCAGCAACCGAGGTTCGAGTTTGGTTGCAGAATAGGGTATTCGGGGTAGGCCGTTACGATGGTCACGTGACCCCCAAAACTAGAAAAGATTTGCAAAGAAGGCCCGTATATTTTATATAAATTCAGGCCCGTCGAGAGGGTGGGGTGGGGGGGTAAGCTACCCCGGGGCCCGCGACGTTTGGAGGCCCCGCCGTTGCTCAGAAATATATAAAGTACACCAGAATGCACCATTTAAAAAAAGTCAAAAAAATTTCCAGAGAAGCCTCGCGAAAATGTTTGGGGGGCCCCGCGAGAGTATTTCCCCGGGCCCCGCTGTGGTTCTCGACGGGCCTGTATGGATTGTCCGGTCGTGAGCGCATAAGTCCGACCACGTATGCATTCTAAAATTGTTATCTCGATTCTGGACATTCTAAATCCCAACTGAAAAAAGTTTCACAAAACGCCAAAAAATAAACTCATTACTCTTAAAGTCGAGGAGTCGGTTAAAATTTCAGATGTGCAAATAGTCTGGACCTACGTTAGCCTATTTCTGTCTCATTTTGTTTTGAAAACAGTGTTCACACTTACCACGGTTGCCGATAATTGAATTACAGGCCTAATCATGGTAATTTCGCTAGCATCTAACCAAATGTTCGTAGGCCTACGTCAAATGCATTACTATAGCACAAAGGTCATTTGCGTCTTACTATAGATAAACGTACAAAACATCAGTTTACACACTTTTTAACGACAACATTTAAGGACTTGCACATCAAAAACAGCAAAAATTACAAAACGTGATATTGCCCGCATCACACTGACTGTGTGTCTATCTCAATTGATTTCGGCGGAATTCACTCCAGAAATGTGTCTCCTAGTCTGAAATCGCCAAAAATACATAAAAACCCCTATTTTAGCGTTCAAAGTCATTTAAGGTCATTGAATTCGGTGTCAGTCGAGAGCCAGTGTACGACTTCCTATTAGCCTAGTGACTAACAGTAACCTAGGCCCTATCTTGCACCGTTACTGAAATACAGCGATTTTATTGGCTAAAATCGCAATTTTTTCCCACCCCCTCTCATTCAGCGCTCTCGTTCGGGGTGACCCCGTTCGAATTTATGGAAAAGCTTTACGGTTCCTGAAACTAAAGTCTTTCTGACAGCCGACGGCGAAGATTTAGTGATCCTAGCTTGCACCGTTTTTGACTGATCCACCCGTGCGACAGACAGACGGACGGACAGACAGACAGAATTGCGATGGCTAAGACGCGCCGAAAGCGACTGCTTTCGCGAGTGAAAACAAAACGGGGCACGATGTTGCCATCCACAAACAGTAACATTTCAAAATTACGACAAAATTCCGACAGACAGCCGCAAATATCCGACAGAAAAAAAGTGTGTTTTCAAAACTTCAATTTTGCTTCCCAATTTTCTAAAAACTTAGGGTTTCAGCTTCAAATTTTGCATTTTTGGACAAAAATCATCAGACAAGAAAATTTTGCCGACAATTTTCCGACAACCAGCAATTTAGGGGTCCTCCTGCCTGCCTCCCCAAGGTCACAACGCCACTGCTGACAGCATGTTGCAGGGAAAATCGTCAACAAATCCAAGCGATTGGAGTTTGGTTTGCGGTCTACTCGTAATAGTCGTAGTCTAGTCGTGCATTGCGTCCGTGTCGCAGAGCCCGGCGTTCCTCATTCCACACTTTCTCCACCATACGTCCCAAATCCTCGCCGAGTCCGAGGAAAGAATCATGCCTCTCTGATTACCTGCCTCCCCGCCTGTCTGTCTGTTTGTCTATCCTCATGTCTGTCTGCTTGTCTACCTTTCTGCCTGTCTCTTTCTCTGTCTGTCTGTCTATTTGTCTCGGTCTGCCTGTTATACCCCGTTTACACGATCAAGCAAACATCGAGCAGACATCAAACAGACATCGAACAAACGTCAAACATACGTCGAGCAAAAATCGAGCTGGCTCTTCCAGCTAACATCGAGCCAGCTCGACGATCCAGCTTGATCGTGTAAACGGGGTATTAGTAAACTTTCTCCACCATGCGGCCCAGGTCGCCGCCCAGTCCAAGGAATATGCCAGACGCGAGTAGATCGTCCCCTTCACGAGGGCGGTCAGTAGGCGGGCCAGCGGTCACGGGCGGCAGCTGACCGTGGGTCCCTCCAACCCCGCGTGGTCTTTGTAGCCGCAGTAGAGGCAGCAGAACTACAATGCTCGGGTCAACTCAACTTCCTACCCTCACTGGTAGGCATAACCATCACAGCAACCTCCAGCGAACGCGCGTGGTCTTTGTAGGCGTGGCGTCGGCACGGCGGCGCCCGGCACACGCCCGGCCGGGTTTACGCCCCTCGGGGCCGGGTCTACGCGACCTTGGGATTAGGATTTACAATCCCGGGGACATGTTCGCAAGTTCCAGGAAGAGTTCACACGCTCTCATGGCGGGTTCACACGCCCGGCTGGGTTGGGCTGAGAGCTGATCCTCATGGCGGCATCGAGAGCTCGAAGTAGCCGCTCACGACCACCCACAGCGAACAACTGTTACGACCATAGTTCATTAGATCATTTACACACCAGACTAAGATGAGTATGATATCTATGGTCTAGGGGGTATGATGTCTATGGTCTTGACCACCCACAGCTGCGGCGGCCGGCGATTTCCACGGACGACGAGACGCAGCTGCAGCATCGACTGACCGAGATATACGTTGCTTTTGCACCAGCGAACCATCTGAAACAGGACGGTAGCAGTAACTAAGTACAAGAAAGTAAGTAAGTAAGTAAATCTATATGACGCTGTCTAAAAGCGACAATCGAAAACAAAAAAAACGAACTTTAAACAGCAGCGTGTTGCACGGCCTATCTGCGAATAATAAGGAATTCTGGAAAATTTATCCAGAATGCGCGGAATCAACCTGGACTTTCTGCAAACGCTAGTCAATTTCCTATAGGCAAAATTAGCCATTCTTTCTTGAAAATATCATTAACATACAACTATAATTATTTGAGACCATAGTTTCCACACAGACACACGCAACATACACACAAACCACTACGAAAACATTAGCTCCTTGACATTAGGCCCTATTACTTTTGCCGTTTTCCATGTTGTTTGATTTCGCCAGTTTTTACCGTTTTACAAAAAGTTATGATTTTTTTCGTTTCGTTTTTATTCTCGGCACTTTTTTGCACAAAAGATCATCGTAATATTAACTCAGCCCGGCCATCCCTCCGTGGGTAGGTTAAGTGAGTACCAGCGATAGCTGGAACGCAAACAGGCACACCGCGCGATGCACTAGCCTAGCCCTCTGCCCGTGGTCTCATAGTGTAAACCGGTGTCTGGATGAAGGCAACGGAGATCAGTGCCACACTGTGGGCCTTCATATGACTCGGGAAAGACTTTACGATTGTTTACCGTTGCGTAGTTGTGGCGGAGTGAAATGGCGATATCGTAGCCTGTCGTCGTCGATGCTGATAACGTTCAGCAGCTCGTTTGAACAGACAACTGTCACAATGAGAGAAACAACAGGAGAGAGAGATACATCAACAGATACAGAGACAGGGATTTATACATGGACAGATAAACAGCTCGTTTGCGTAACCTACACGTGTCATATCGCATCGTCTTTATTACAGCATGTGCTCAAAATGTCGTGTAGGCTCACGGAGTAAACCTAAACAAAGTGACGGAAATGTACTGGACTGAACGTGAACTAAGATCGCAGTTCCGTTCAGAACAGAAAACAGATACACCGAGAGATACATAAACAGATACAGAGATAGATAATAAGCTCGTTTGAACAGGTGCGCGAAGTCGTTCTATTGCTCCCGTGCTGGCTGCTGGCCGTCGTCTCCCGCCTATCCTGTCTGCTACCAGAGGCAAGGTGATTGTCCAGTGAGAATAGGAGGCTAAGTTCACCTGAACACTGTCGTTGTACTGCTTCTACTGCGTAGTCGCCGCTGAGGGTAAAAGACTGAGTTGAGCTATGATTACTACTTGATATTAGTAGTATTTATAACTCTGTATAGATTGTGTATTCACAGTTGAGCGGACAAAATTCATTTGCTACAAGCACGCTCTATCAAAACTTAGCAACGCCGTACTTACTAAATACTTGTACTGCCTCTACTATGTAGTCTCCGTTGAGGGAAGGAGGCTGAGTTGACCTAAGCATTGCAGCTGTCCTGTCTGCTACCACCCGAGCCACGCCCCGGTGTCGCCTTGCCTCCTTCCGCTCGCCTCTGTGACGACGACGTTGATCCGCCATTCCGGCGCTGCGGATCGGCCGAAGACGCCGGCGGATCGTCCGGCGTCGACCACGACGCCGCCGTGGCAGATTCGCTGCAATGTACGATCGAAACAAGCAATCAATTAGACCATAGATATAAAACATTTTTATGTATTTTATAAAAATTTAAAACATGTTTTTTTTACATATTTTTATGTATTTTATTTTTTTGTTGTTTTTTATTTCTTTAAACGTTTTTGTGCTTTTTAATGTCATGTTTTTTTTGTTTTTCGTAAATCGTTAGAATAAATTGCTACAGATGTGTTAAAAACTGTTAACGTGACTAGTATACTTAGTATTTGTTCTGACATTTGATTGTTTCGTTGATACCGTAATTGAGTATGTACTATAATAACGGTTAGGGCCTACATAAAATACAAAATGCCTAAAATAACAAGAAATTTGAGCTAATGCTCACGAGACGCGCGAAAGCCTACATAGTTCCGGTTCAGTAGTTAAGTTAAAAATTGGGGCGTTTACGCTAAGTTAATATACAAATACCAAATTGTCTATCTGGATCGGATAACGATAGTTCCATGGCGCCACCTTGTGAATCATATAGACTTGTGTCGCAGCCCGAAATCGCCAAAAATCCATAAAAACCCCTATTTTTTATCGTTCAAGGTCATTCAAGGTCATTGAATTCGGCGCCAATCGAGAGCCACCGTACGAGTTCCTATTAGTGATTAATAGTAACCTAGACCCTATCTCGCACCGACTTATTGGCGACTTATTGGCCAAAAATCGCAAATTTTGCTTACCCCCTCTCATTTAGCGCCCTCGTTCGGGGTGACTCCCTTCGAATTTATGGAAAAGCTTTACGGTTCCTGAAACTAAAGTCTTCCAAGCAGCCGACGGTGAAGATTTGGTGATTCTAGCTCGCTCCACTTTTGACTGATTCACCCGTGTGACAGACAGGCAGACGGACGGACAGAATTGCGATGACTAAGACGCGCTGAAAGCAGTAGCTGCTTTCGAGCGAAAAAAAGTAGCGATTGGAAACATCTGCAGTTTAATGTTTTCTTATAATGCATTTTATAATGTATTTCATAAAAGTATAAAATACATGTTTTTATGTATTTTATTTGCAAATGAATGTTTTAACATTTATGAATTAGACTACATGTAAGTTTAATCAATCAGTCAATCATGTTTGATTCAGGCAAATAGCCCACACAGTAAGAAGTGAAAAAGGTAACAAAATAAAAACGACTGGCATGTAAAAAAAATAAAAGAATGTAGAAATCTATCGTCACACTGCACACGATGAATTTGGTCGCTGTTACATATAACACAAAAAAATGCAGAAATGTTTTATTCTACACGTAACCACATCTACAACATTTGCACGGGAAAGAGACTGAGCTAACTAAGTCAACGAAGCGTTTCTCCCTCAAGAATATTAATGTGCATTACAGATTTATAATTAAGTCGAAAAAATAAGCCTACAGTATTTGCTAAGCTATGCGTTAAATTAAATAAAATACCGTATTTCATTTCATTTTATTTTTCTTATCGATATTGTACCGATTTTGCTATGTTATGTTCTGTTTTGCAATGGCGTTTGACCGTTGTTTAATAAAAAATTACTTACTTACTTACTTACTTACTTAAATGAATGAATGAATCAATCAATCAATTACCTGTCGAGATCATCATCTTGGTTACCGGTAGTAGTGGTACTAGGTGTAGCAGTGTAGTCTCTGTCGTCATAGTAATAGCTCGAGCTTGAAGAACACATCTCCGTCGACGAGACGGCGTTAGGAGAATACCTGCAAATAATTCACTCTCTTATTGTTAACCAACTAAGTAAATAATGCGGTTTATATAGCGCCGTAATTCATGTTATATAACAGTAATCTGAAACTGGCTAAATATATAGTTTTTGTAGAAAAAAATGCGTCTTTAAATTGAAGTAGTTTTAAAGCCCTTCAGCGAGTTACAATCTGTTTTCAGAGTTGAAAGTAAAATGTTTACTGCTTGACGGATTTAGATCTCATTTTGCAACATTGATTACGACCTCTCGATAGTAAGTACGACAGCGGTTCTTTACACTACCAAGCACCATGTAGGCTTAAGCTTATGACAAAAACGAATTGATGATGCAAAGGTGAACAATCTGATGCAAACAATCACCACGTAATGTAACAATTTGTCGCATGTTTGTTTCACACGGTAGTGCGTTGACGTAAAATAAGTGTGGTGAAAAAAGTATGCTTTGCATAATTCTATTGTCTTGGCCATGTTTGTGCCAAAAATTATCAAAGTTGGTTAAAATTTGACAAAGTTATGATGAAAACAATATTGACTGTTTTTTGAGACACGGTGTATTGCATAGATGAAAAAAACGTTCCAGAAAAAAAATTTTAAAAACGTTATAGAAGTAAAAACGTGGCAAGAATAAAAAAACGTTTTAAAACGTTGAATAAAAAACGTTGGCCATAATGTGTTCAACTTTTTGCCTAATGCCTAATGCTGTAAATGCAGTATACCTGGAATTATAGTTTAGATGGAGAGAACTTCATTAATTTCAATTCAGCTGTGTGGTCATAAGACAATAGCATTAAACTAACTAAATATACTAGTTAAAACATTTTATTTACTTTATTTGGACTACCTAAGTAAACTACATCACTATGACTTATTAATTCGTTTTTATGGTCCCAAAAGTGCTTCACAAAGTTTTTGATAGGATTTTCAATGCACGTTTTTAAAAAAATTAAAAACGTTGAGCAAAATAAAAAACGTTAAAAAACGTTTTTTACATCTATGGTGCGTTGTGGCCTACATACCTGCTAATGGTAAGGTTGTCAGCGGACGAAAGCGTGTTAGCGCTGTGACCAGCCGCTGCAGTACGCTGGATTTCTGTTGTACTGCCTCTAATGCGTAGCCGCCACAGACGGTAGGAGGCTGAGTTCACCGGAGCATTCTCGTTGTACTGCCTCTGCTACACAGTTCCGATGACGATCTTTTATAGCCACCACCGCCACTGCACATCATTATATGAACATAAACATTTATTTTCTACCACGCATAAAAAATAAATATAACGAAAGCAAATAACAAAGGTATCAGAAAAAATACACAAAATTTAACTTTGTTGAAACGCTTTTCATGTTGCATTCTTTAACATTTTATTGTTGTATTGTAAGTTTTAGTAAACGGTGAACGAACCATGTAAAGAGTTAAACTGAATTGAAGTACATAGACTTATATACGAGAAACAGAAAAATTTATCATAACTATAATTGTAAAATATTGATAAAAAAGTCGGTAAAGCAGAATGAAGTTTGCACCTTTGTGACCTTTAGCTGTCAGTCAAGTATTGCCTTTCGTTTTTTAAACATTTGTGCAATAATTTAATCTTTCGTTGAGATTATTTAACCTACTGTTTGCTACAATATTTGGCTGACTAAAATTACATATAATATAATGAGACAAAGTGATATGCCTGGACGTTTTGTTGCAGTTGGGTCGGTAGTGTATTGCACTGACATCCTTCAGAAAAACGAGTTTAGTGCGCGGACTGTAAAATGTCGAGTCCGTACTCCGCACACAACGCCCCGGACGAGCCACCTTACATATACATATACATACACACATAAATACATTCTTATTATGCGGCCGTCTTAATAAACCTCACTACAGGTTTTATCAGTCCGTCCTCCGTCCGTCCGTCCGTCCGTCTGTCTGTCTGTCCCGTCAGTCGAAAACAGTGCACGTACAATAGGGCCTAAGTATAAGTTTCAATACGATCTACAGTGTATTCGAGTGCAACGTAACCTAATACGCAGAAAGCATCATTATTTTTGCACGTTGTACACTGATTCCCCAGGTGGCAGCACTGATGCTGCCGCGCGTTACGTGACCTTTGCTCAAGTTACTTGTTTATGTACAATATAGTAGAACGCAGCGGTCTCGTGAGCTAAAAGTAAACAAACTAGAAAGCAGTCATAGCCCGCAGGTTCCTCCGCTAAGGCAATGTTGTTCGCCAGGTGGCGTCACCATATTCGTTTTGCCAGCGGTTCCCTTATGCCCCCTTTGACGCAATGGTAACGAAAATTTCAAAGTGATGCAGAATGCAGGATTCCTGCCGGATCACCCCCAAAATTGAATCACTTGTAGTTTATGCCATGTCCGACATTCTCTCAAAATTTCAGAAAGATCCGTCCATAACTTTTTGAGTTATCTTGCTAACACAGACAGACAGACAAACAAACCAACTCTGGCAAAAAATAACCTCCTTAGCGGAGGTAAAAAGAGAGTTGCAAATTTTCGATCGGCACTGCGATTATTTCCGACAGAATTTCTACAGACAGTTGCAATTTTTAGAAGAGCTTGCTCATATTTTTTTCGAAATTAAGGGTTTCCTCAAATTTGGCATTTTTGGACGACTGTTCTCCGATAGGCCTCAGAGTTTCCGACAGCCAAAAATGTAGATGGGTAAATTCCCCCCCTTTTTCTCCGCTTTGTCCACGACGCCATTGATAGAACGTACGCTTTTTCTGAAAAAAACGGAATTCGTAGAATAGGCTTACGGCGTATCCTGCAGCTGTTCATAAAAACATAATAACGCAGTCCAGGCTAAAATAATACACAACTGACCTTTGAGAGTCGATGTCTGGTGGCGGGTGTTTCAGGTGACGGGACGGGGCGAGGTCGTTCCATGCCGTTGCGACGGTAGTGGTGGTTTGATTTACCTGGTCCATGTCCTCCTGGTTTACCTGGTTTTAGGTTTGATCTACCTGGAAGTCCTGGTCCTAGTCCTAGGCGGCAGTGGCGGTGATGGTTTGATCTACCCTGTCCTTGTCCTCCTGGTCCAGATCCTACAGCAGCTCCACTTAGCGGCAGAGTCTCCTGGACCCCGGTGCCGCCGCCGCCCCACGCCATCCGCACTCTGATGGGCGGCTGATGATGATGCTGTGCCCCCGAACGACCGTCAAACCCCGAGTCCACTGACCGACAGACAGATACCACAGTGTCACGGGCAAATAGAAAGGGCTTGGAACAAACACGTAGAGAGATGTCTGGTTTATCTGTTGTGCTAAAGAAACATCAAACCTCGAGTCAACCATCGTCTGGAACAAACTAACAGATAGACAAAAAGACAGACAAAGATAGAGACACAAGCAGATAGAGAGAAGGTTAGAGACAGATACATAGAGACACGTAGATATTTACACCGGCAAATTACCCGTGTAAGTTATCTGTTGTGTTGAACGACCGTCAAACGCCGAGTCGACGGTCGTCGGAAAGACGGCGTTAGTCAGCGGTGGGCACATCATCATTGAGTTCGAGCGTCTTGTCATCGCCATCATAACGTACAGTCAGCGCTCAGTTTAGCGACAGACTCGCAGCGATTATTTTCATCCAGCTGAAATATAAAATAATAATAGACTATTATAAGTAGCATGCGGCATTACGGTTAGGACATCGACTGATCGCGACACGCTGCGTATTTCTGCACGCGAAAAAAGCCGTCTGAACAGAAAACAGCAAAGCGCGCTAGTCTCCGACGAGGCGACGTAGGCCTATTACCACTCCAGATATTGTGCCACTGTGAGCGTAATGGCCTACATGACGACGCGTGACAAGCGAATGATAATCTCAACGTTTGCAGGCAAAGACCAAAGAGAGGCGTGCAGGCAGTCTACACACGATCTTGTTAGGCCTATAGTTGTCGGTTGATTACGCTATAGGCGCATCAACAACTTAGGACCTACTGTTGCTACGGGATACATCAGACAGGCTACAGCGAGTCAGTCGCGGCAGCGGCATAGCTGGCTTTCAAAGCCAGGAAAAGGGGGGAGGGGTCCAACGTTTGGATTACAGCACCGGGGGCACTTGCTGGGGTGGAAAAACTGTGAATTTTTTAGATTCAAAATTTTGCATTCTGATGAACTTCTGGAAAAATAGACTCTTCGGAGGGTGCAGGAATTTTGCTGCATGGTTTTCCAGGATCGGAAAAATAATTGGTTAAGTGAAAATTGAAAAATGGCTCCACCACGCACCTCCTTTTCTCCATTCACACACACTGAAAACTTACCTTGCTTAAGATGAGGATTTGCTGTAGGCCTAGTGGCGGGAGGGCATTTTTTTTCTACGGATTTGCATGCTTCAACCTACAATGGTCGTCCTCCTGAGCTCAGGGGATCCGAACGCTCCACCCCTGGCCACCACCTGAAGTGGCTTCTATCCCTATACCTGGTGGGCGCAGCTTGCGCCCAGCGAAAAATAGGGGGAAAGGTTTTGATAAGGTTGCAGATCAAAACTCCCCCTATTTTCACCGGTCAAACTACACCCTTAACAAAACTTTCTCCCTAGAGGAGGAAAAAGCCCAAAATAGAAGGGGAAAACTTGAGTCAAAAATCGGGAGGAACCTGAGCCAAAAACTGGGGGTAGTTGCGCCCGATTTTGATTCCAGATTTGGGGGGATAGAAGCCACTGAGCACCTGAGTGGCAGGCAAGCAAGTAGGTAGATAGATAGAGGATGTATACAACTTAACATCACGCAATGTTCTATAGCTGTAGCACGCTACGTACCTGTTGCTGGCTCGCAGCCATCAGACGTTGATTGATCTTCGTAGCTTATTGACTCGTTGCTGCTAGCGCCTCTGATTCTTTTGTGAGATTTTGGCGCTATATAAATTGCTACTAACCTACTTTACTTATACCCCGTTTACACGATCGAGCAAACATCGAGCAAATGTGAAGCATGCATAAAGCCTAGCCTACACAAAGCAATCATCAAACATCGAGCAGATAAACGTCGAGCAAACGTCGAGCTGGCTCGTCCAGCTAACATATAGCAGCTCGTTGAGCTGGCTCGTCGAGATAGCTTGATCGTGTAAACGGAGTATTACTGTAGCATTCGCCAATCGGCGGAAGTCGTGGGTTGAGGAAGTATAGACCTAGAAGCAGAAGTTGCAATTTTCCGTCAGAGCTGCAAATTTTTGACAGAAAAGATCTTCAGTGACCGAAAGTTCATTTTTGCCTCCCCCCTAAATTCGTATAAAATAAAGATCTTCAGCCAGACTGAAGTTCAAAATTAGCATTGTCGGAAGAAAGACAAATTTCCGAAAAGTTAAAATTTAGAGCAAAGAGAAAAAGCTCCCCTGCTAGGACACCGCCCTGCCAATAATTGATCTCTCCACGCTGTATGCTTAGGTTAACCGTTAGAAAGCCACTGAATTCACGAAAGCTAGTGCAGGGTTCTGCGGACTTGAACGCATCAGTTTATGACCGCAAACCTGTCCTCTCTTCTTCCCCTCCCATCCTTTAGAAGTAAGACCCCTTACAATCCAGCTGAGAGTTCTGGAGGAGCCCTGTGAGCTCCCCAGTGGGGTCTGGGGCGGACCCTTAGCCGAGGTCGAATTTGGTGCATTTTAGCTTTAAAAATGAGATCTGGTGGCAAAGATTTTAATTATTTTAAACTGACCACGTTGGCCAATTTCGTGCAGTTTAGACGTATGCGTAGGCCCCCTATGTTTTGTCTGGAGGATTGGGGGAAGGCATGGGCCCCCTGGGCCTCCATTGGCTACGCCACTGCCGCAAACTGACCTTTTTGTTTTATTTTAGAATTCATCAACGAGCAGAATTTGTATTTTATTCTTTTTATGTAGGCCTATATCGTTATTTTAAAAATTTTTCCTTTGTTACTTGTTAGTCTTAAGCAACTACACGGGCTACTGGCTCGAACTGAACATGACTCATTACTTAAATAATGAAAAGTGTGAAGCGCTCTCTAGAAACGAATACACCAAGTAGATAACAAATACACCAAGTAGATAACAAATACACAGTTCTGTTTTTCGCCATTAACGAGCAACGCAATCTGAAAATAAACATCTCTACCATGAGCAAAGCAACAAATTATCGGTAAAATAAAAGCAAAAATTCAAAAAATACAATAATAATACAAAAAATGTGTCGATGCTGATGTGTGACGCGTAATAATCCAGCTTCAATAGTCTACAAAAATAGTTTCTTTTTTCTTGTGGACGCACCTGGGTAACATGGAGAAACTGTGAAAATATATGCAAGATAAACAGAAAATGAACCGCCAGTAATAGCAACAAAAGCATCGGAGACTACAAACCTCCACCAAGACGTTTGTTTCATTTCAAACTAACGTTGGCATTATGCTGCCACCTAGCGAAAAATATCAAAGTATTGCTAAATTCCGTTGAAAAAATGCGCCAAATGTGTGAAACATTGAAAAAAGGGTAAATTATTGTATTCTGACCCCCATCCCTCAAAGGGATCAAAACACTCTGCCATTAATTCGTCTGCAATATTTATGGCACTGTACAAATGTGTTTACTTGACTGAGTTACTGATTTTTCAACTGTTTTCAAATTTCATCAAAATTTCAGAGTTCCATCTAAGCAAATGATGATGATGATCTTGACGATGAAAAAAATCCATTCATAAATTTCTCAGTCATTTGCAAAGAGATAAATAGACAAACAGCCAGAAATTTCAATTAGGGCTTTGTCTCTCTTCCCTTCCCCTTCCCTTTCGCCTTTTCTCCATCCCCTCCCTTTCCTCTC
>Ga0209671_1003185_pt1 | contig 15617 bp, 10 predicted proteins | sample WorMetHERISLAND2_2_FD_187401 | JGI IMG/M metagenome (GOLD analysis project Ga0209671, IMG submission 187401) | Marine gutless worms symbiont microbial communities from Max Planck institute for Marine Microbiology, Germany - Olavius geniculatus... | ecosystem: Host-associated > Annelida >...
CTACCGACAGGTTAGGGTTGAATACGTAGATTGTGAATTCAACAACTGATGACATAGTGTATTAAAATTTGTAAAAATTTACAACTTTGACCGCATTTTAAAAATTTGTTAAAATTCGTTTTGCACATCGCAAGTAACCAAAACTTTTGAAATTTGTACAAATTTGTGAATTCCAGTTGTTAAATTTTCATCTGTAAAAAAATGGGGTTAGGTACTGTGGGATCTTTGACGATTCTTGTTTTGCAAATTTTCTACTAAGTCTACCAAAGAAAAAAATATGATAGGCTATGGAAAACAGTTTGGCATCTTGTTTTTAATTATGGTTTAGCGTACTACTGTTGTGGCTGCTGATGCGTTTACTAGTATTTTCAGCATTGTTATTATCAGTATACCGGTACTGTAGGTCCAGGTGGTTTCAATTCGGGTTAATTGGTATAGGCCTATGGTTTAGTAGTTACTGATTCAAGTATGGGCACCGTAACGTTTGGTTTGACTTGGTTAGAGTTTGACTGCGGGTTATTTGCAAGTTTCTAACCTACTGTATATTTAAGACTACTCAGCCTCCTATTCTCAGCAGGATAGAAACTGAGTAGCAGCTCCCTTATGGGCTAAGGTGACCTGAGCATGCAGCAGCTTAGCATTTTATGATGAAAAACCTGTTCTGTTCTATTAGACTAAGGCCATACTGACGCCATACAGGAATTTACTATTTCCTAATTACTGTAAAGGAATTTACTATTCTTTAATATTTGCATTAATATGTATCACTGCAAGCCATCATTTGAAGGATTTTAGTTTACAGTTCTGTTGGCCAGTAAAGGCAGCTAAAATCTTTGACTGACATGAAAACAGTAAAAACCATCCAAAAATCGACAAGCTGGTTTTTGACAACCATACCTCAGAAAGCGATCTTCGGATTTCACACACCCTGAAAAATTAGTGAGATGACCCGCGGTGAGATTTGAACTAGATTATGTCGGCTGGTGGGTGTGTGCGTGTGTTTAGACGTCCCAAGTTCATGACAAGTTTTCTTCACTCGGCTGGGCGCTCGATCAGAACAGTGTCTTTGCTCAAGTCGACGCCTTCATACAGCGATGTAAAGACCTCATTGAGGTTAGTCGCTGCCATCTTACTTAGTTAGTAATTAATCACTGAATTATTTGATCATTTACTTACTTATTTGCTTACTTACTTACTCATTCACTTCTTGTAAATACACCACCGACTGTATGGATGTATGTTAGAATGAAAAACTACCTAACTGAGTAGTATTTTTGCATCACCGTGTTAACTGCTGATCATAGTGCTGATTGTTTTTGTATCCCCGTGTACGCCGTGTCTCAGAAAAAAAGTCAAAATTGTTTTCGTCATAACTTTGTCAAATTTTTGCTACCTTTAATAATTTTTGGCACGTTGATGGCTAAGACGACAGAATTATGTAAAGTGTATTTATTTTCCATCTCACCTACTTTACGTCAATGCCCTACCACGTGAAAGATGGATGCTCCAAATTATAATATCTTCTTGGCCATTTTCATGCCAAAAATTATCAGAGTTGGTGGAAATTTGACAAAGTTATGCCAAAAACAATTCTGACTGTTTTTTGAGACACGGTGCAGATTACATGTATATTAATACTTAGGTGTTTTTCTGTGTCACCGTGTGTAGGTGTGCGAGTGTCAGATGTTCTTTGCGAGGTGTCAGGAAGGCTCCAAGTCCGAGATGCCACACTTTGCTGGACAGCGAGGCCCTGAAATGCTGCGAGGACTAATGGAGATTGAGGCCGTGTTTGACAAGAACTTGAATCTTCTATACGAGGTCAAGAAAACGATTCTTGACGTCAAGGCAACCACCTGGCACGATGACTATAACAGGTTACAATAATGCTATTTTTTCTTATCACTGTAATGTTAATTAATTATCTTTAATGTTAATTATGTCAATTAACATTAACATAATTATGTTAATGTTAGTTATCTTACAGTATAGAGCTATTATAATAATATAATAATTTTTGTTAATTTATGTAAAATGACTGCTGTTCACTGTCGTGGTAATGTTGCTTTAATATCCGCTTTTTTGTGAAGCAGCTTGGAGCCTCCGATTTTAGGGGCCCCCAATTCATGCATGATTGTCACTGAACACTGACTAATGTAACTTATCATTGTTACTGTGATTTATACCGTGAGATAGTGTCAGTGTGAAAGACCCATGTTTTTTTGTGATCAGCTAAAATTTTTAAAGCTTTTGGAAGATTTCATCTTTCTGCTGTCCACCTTTGAGCCCCACTGGAACTTGAACGACAACAAAGAGGGGTACCCCTCTAAAAGACGTTATTTTGACGCTATTGGCTCTTCTGGTGTGAAAACTGTTGCAGATAGGTACACACATGTTGCTTATCATAACAAACACTGGTCATGGGCTTTTTAGTTTTATCAACGCTGATGACCTTGAACGACCTTAAACTCCCAAAATTACGGGTTTTCGTGAATTTTTCGTAATTTTGGGCTGCGACACACATTTTAAGAGCAAATTGCGCCGGAATGGCTGGAGATAGACCCAGACAACCTGCGCATGAAATTTTCAGCATTCAACGTAGATTTTAGCAGTACTTAAGTCCCGACCCCCTAGGTTCAAGGAGACCGGCGCAGGCGGGCATCAAAGAGGGCTTAGAGGGGTACCCCCTTAAAAAGCCGTTTTTTGCTGCTATTACGCATCTGGTGTGGAAACAGTTGCAGATAGGCACAGACATGCTGCTTATCATAATGAGCACTAGCGACAAGCTTTTGAATGGTGTCAACATCGATGGCCTCGAATGACCTTGAACATTAAACGCCAGGAGATTTTATTGTTTTTTGTAATTTTAGGCTGTGGCGCACGTTTCAGGATTAAATCATCGAAATGGCTGGAGATAAACCTAGACAACCTGCATATGCCTATTAAATTTTTAGCATAGATTGTCTATTTTTAACAATTTAAATTTTGATCTCTTAAATTCAAGGATTCTTCCTCACGGAGGCCTCAAATTTGGGTATTCCTTCAATACGCATTATTATTCTATTGCATGCTGTACACGACTGACCAGGTAGCAAGATTGTTGCTATCGCGCGTCACGTGAGCTTTGCTCAAATTACTTGTAGATATAGCAGAGTTACGCCTGTGTATAGGAACGTGTTTCATGTTTCACTTGTGTCAGGTTCCGCAATGGCATCAAAGACCTTGAGGTTATGATGCAGAATTTGATTGTCTCGGCGTTTGAGACTGTGACTACAGTGGAGCAGGGAATTGAAGTTTTGGACATTTTCATGCATCTTTCATCTCGTGAGGTAAGAATGGCTTGCAGGCAGGGTCAGTTACAGTAATAATTAATATCAAATTATAAGTTCTCTTTGCAAATTCATTGACGTTTCTGCAACCGCTGAGCTGCATTCTTTGGAAAGATTTCTGTTTGTGACTAGATGCTGGTGTGACAAACAATTTGTCACGGATATGATGAGATGAGATGAGACGAAATTGGGGGTGGGGTTTCCAACTTCTTCATATTAATTAATTTATTTATTTGTCGTAAAACCAAAGGTGCTCAGTTCCCTGTGACTAAAATATTGAAAAAAGAAAGAACATGTCTGGAATCATCGCAGCAGAGTTGGACGTGGGTCAGTTTTGTAGGACCTAACCTGACCGCAATAATTCTGACTCAACGTCACCCAATCCGACCCACATTTTGGACTAAGTGACTCGTGACCCGACCTGGCCCTGGTGACCCGGTCCAATTCTAGTGTGGTGGTCAGCAAAAACCAATTAATTTTTTAACCAAAAGTGACTAATATTCTTTATTATTACGTTACTTGTCACTTTTGTTCTAACTTACAAATTTTGTTCAACATTAACAGACTGCTTTTTTCGTGCCATTACAGTGTGTACTCAGTTTATTTGTTCATTCATTCATTCACTGACTGACTGATGCCTGATTGCAGTCAGTTCGTCGAATGATTGACAAGAAGACCATTGACGTCTACGCAATGTTTAATGACCAGCTGAACTCTGTCAAGAAAGAGCTGACTCAGAAGTTTGTTGCGATGCCCGTTTCACATCCCAAGTACGCCGGCCAGGCACACTGGGCTCGCCTGCTCAGACGAGGCATTGAGCAATCCATGACGGTTTGTATTGCAAGTTACATTCATCGTGCGACTGTTCTAAAGCCGCGTTCACATAGACACGAGTACGAGTTTGCGTTTTGGTTTACGAGTGAATGCTTTGCGAATAAAACAACAGTGTTTCACTACATCGTTAATACTTGCGCATTCCTTGCAGTGAACAATTATAATGACGTAAAATTAATGCTATTTACGTGTAGTTTACTTCGCAGGTAACCTGTACTCGTGTCTAGGTGTGAACGCGGTTAATAGTCCATCAGTTTTCTGTTCCGTATGGCTTTTGCCCCGGCTTTTTCCTATAAAAACAAAACAAAATAATTGATGTCAATGTTTCCCAGGGCAGGAATACGCCCGTAACAATCAGTATGCTGGTTTTCAGTTTAATAGGTCAAAGGTCAAAGGTCAAAGGTAAGCGTTATAGCTGGGTTTGGAGTTGCACAGCTGTAGGCGGACGTCCGTATAATAACGTCGGCACTGTGCTCATTTTCTGTCGCATTCGAACTTTCGCGTGTTGCCACGCTGAGCTCAGTCTGTGGTTGAACGGCTGAAGGTCGGCTTAAAGGTCCATGGCCACAGTCAAACTCACTCGCACAATTTTTGTAGATTTAAATTAGACATTTAACCTCGCATATATAATGTGCAGATTTGAGCTTCATAAATATATTAAATTAATGTGTGAATTTGAACGAAATGCGGCATTACGTTACGTTATGCAAAATATTCTAATCTATCAGTGCCCGCAGTGACGTCATGACCCTAGCCCATATAGATAATGAATATTAATGGCTAGCCGACGACGTCATCATTATAGGCTAGGCCATTGCCTATAGACGTCATGAATATTAATTCATGACGTCTATAGGCTAAACTCATGACGTCACCGCAGGTCATCATGGCGGCGCGTTTTTTACGTCGTTTTCGTAGATCGTCGACTTCAAAGGTAAATTTTTCCGTGTTGACAGAACGCTGAGCGCCGATATTACTGTCAAAATTATCATAAAATTCTGCACTTTCAGGAAAATGGATAAAACGTATATGTTAATTTTTGGTGACCACGGACCTTTAAGTGTTTTTAGCCAGGAAGGGACGTCATTTAGCGGGGGAGGAAAGGTGGAAGGGTCTGCAGACTTCCATAGATTTATGATTTTTGTCCTGTATACTTTACCTTTGAAACAGTGTTACTGCTGCAAGCACACGTTACGTAGACTGAGACCCCCTGCAGTAATTTCCTGAAATGACGCCACCTGTAGTCAGGTGTGACGTGGACGTCTTGGGCGGTGCCTCCAGTCTTTGGTGTAGGCTCTATAGTCATACATAATACCCCGTTTACACAATCAAGCAGTTATCAAGCAAACATCAAGCAAACGTCGAGCAAACATCTAGCAAATAAAAAGCATGCATAAAGCATAGCCTACACGATGCAAACATCAAGCAAACATCGAGCAAGCATTGAGCAAATATCGGGCAGTCATCGAGCAAACGTCAAGCAAGCATCGAGCAATTAGAGCACATATCGTGCACGTGTATTTTGAATGCATTTCCTGGATATTTGCTCGATGATTGCTCGATGTTTGCTTGTCGTATAAACGGGGTATAATAGTTGTGATAGTAGGAGCAGCAACAGCAGCAAAAGTTAAACAATTCATGTAACAGTATGCCTATGCGTAAGCAAGAATAATATCATTACCTTCATCTGTGATTTTCCTTAAATTGTAGGCTTCATATGTCTAGTTCTTTGTTTGCATTGCTTATCACGTTTTTACTGCTTCTTTTTCTGCATTTGTGCAGATATAGAATAAGAAAGATTATTGGTAGTTATCAATCACGATAATTTTTGTTTGTGTGTTCATAAAATGTTTCTAATTTTTCACAGCTTCAGGGGCAGCAGTTAATAGTGAATAAAGATGTGTGTGTGTGTGTTAGTGTTAGTGTTTCTTGTTAGGAAGGAGCCTTTCTGTCTGGTTTCACGGTTCTGATTCGCTGTCTGCAACTGCGACTGTTATTTCTAAGCAATTAACGATTAATTAATTGGCGATTGGTTCACTGATTGATGGTTCGTATATGTAGGTGTTGGACCGAGCGCACTTTCTGCCTGCAATCAGCTATGGTGAAGAGTCACGCATCTCGTACTCACACCTCTGCCAGGCGCTCGACGAGTACATGCACCGCACCTTCACCGAATTCACCGTCGTCATTCCAAAGGTCCTACACTGACTTCATAATATTTCTTCACCGTAGGTTACGCGCTGTGTGGTATCGGATAGTAAACAAAAATAGGAACAATGTTGGTGTTTCTGCATCAGGCGCAGTGCAACATGCAACCGTAGTGGAGGTCTGTTTTAGGGTATTCTTTTGTCATGCCATGTGTGTACAACAATAAGTAAATTATTGTTCGCTCCTATCTCTGTTATCTTGCTTGATATTCAGTATTGGTTTTTCCATGTTATCCTTAGTAAACTTTTTCTTTATTTTTAATTATTTTGGATTTATTTTAATGTCATTGATACTGGTATTAGCTGAGTTACTTCTGCATATACGTTTGTTATGTGCTTGGTTTATTAAATAAATAAATACTGGTAGAGGTAGAGTTAGGGTTGGGATTGCGGCTACAGTAGGCCTAGATTTGCAATGGTCATTCCAACAGTACGGCAATTTCAACTAGAATTTGGTCAAGTATTAGCAGCGAATTACGGATGTTTTGCCCCATCGTCGTTTACAGTTTGTTAAATCCAAAATGTCATTATTTAATCAGTTACACTTTGGGTTTTGTTTATAAGTATTTTATTTTTATTTATTTATTTCATTTAATGACAAAGGGCCGCAGCCACTAACATGCCACAATAAAATAACAATGAATGTCACTGATAACACAATACAACAATAGGACTACTAGAAAAAATAAACTTTGCAATAAGTAGCCAAGAATGTGAGAGTAATAAATCGTTTAAAACTATTTAAATTAGAAAAGTCAGTATTGTCAGCTGGCAAGTTATTCCATATTCTTCCTGCATGGTAAGTGAAAAAGTTATGTCTGGTGTTGGATCTGCAGCCTGGTAGGAATAATTTATATTTATGTCCACGATGTCTATAGTTAGTATGTAGCTTGAAAAAATTTATTTAGGTTAACTTAAATCATTGTACCATAAGCTCAACGTTTATTAGAAACAGAAAATAAAACAACATTGCAAAAAAAACAAGCTTTTTGTGAATAATAAAAAAACGTTTATAAATGTGTGCATGGAATGTGATTTCAGGAGCCGCTGAGGTTACTTGATGTACCACTGATGTGTCGAAGCACCGAAAAACCAGGAATGATCGACACCAACTTCCCCGGGTCTGTCTCTGAAAACTAAACTTTTATCTCACAAGCACACATGGACATAGGCTTACGCAGGCCTGCGAGATTACGTCAACTGTTAATTTATGAGTTTTACGACTACAAATTGATTGACAAACTATTTTGTAACGATTTTGGTTTTGTCATATTTGCGTAGCCAGTTCTCGTTAACACCATTTTGGCACAAAACAGTTTTTCTGTAAACCTACTGTAACTTTGCTTTTGTAATAGATTTTTCTCACCAACAAAGTCATTTATTATTCCCCATTCTGTTTTACAGGTATGCTATGCATTGTGTAGACACTCTCAAGAATACATAATACATTTTTACCTCTGTTGAGTCGGTTTGGCTGGGAGATTTGACTGTTCACCGGTAGGCTATGCTCTCGTCTCGCCTGTCTGCGTGCGGCGGGTAACGCGGATACGGTTGATCGTTTGAAGGTGCTCTTCAGACAGTACATTTCCGTTCACTCGGATACTCGATTGAAGGCACTACTCAAGCCGTACGTATCCGTTATACGCTCCAGTCGACTGTGTGGCTAAGGACTGAGCATCAACGGTTGGATAGCTCATCTTCTGCTGGCCGGTCCGGCACCAGGGGGTGAGATTGGTAAACTACCCGACGGTAGATTACCGCCATCCGCATATCAAAAGTCTTCTTTTTCATAGGTCGATCGTTTGTTCACCAGCGCGTATTAGGTTTAGGTGCGTCGTCGTCGTCGTCGTTCGCCAAAGCGTTGATAAGTGCGTAAGTAAAGGTCTAGGTAGGAGCACCAAAAGTAGGTCTCTTGTCTGTCATAAGGTTCTGTCAATAGGTCTGTCTTCGCTAGATGATAGAAGTGGCGGGGATTGTCCGCTACTAGGGGATATAGGTTCACCAAGTGTTAGGAGACCGAAACGAACCCACACCAAAAAACACTGAATTGTCTAGCACCACCAAATATATTTTCTAGTAGGCCTACACGGTGGACTGCGTCCGTCTTAACACACTTCTCACCACCAGGCCTTTAGCTGGTTGTGAATTAGTACTGTGTGGAGTGATCCCACATGGAAGACTCGCATCCAGCACCCATATTCGACACCAAGGAGGTCCCTTTTGGTTAAGCAAAGCTCTGCCGAGCACCTTTACAGGTAAGAACTCCCACCAAACCATGGGCCAATAAGTATCTGCTGCCGGGGCAGGTCTTGGTCTGTGGCCACGAGATGTGACACTCGATAAGTCCACGGCCCACCATGGTAGCGGCAGTACAGTGGGTGGAGATGGGTACTGTGCCGTGCGCAGTCCGCGCACCGAAGCAAGTAAGCACACCAACGTTGGACGTAATGAGATAACCGTAATACTGGGTGGGACCGTGAAAGGTCACACTTTCACTCACTACTCACTAGGGCCTAATGGTGCGGCCGTCCTGACAAGTCGAACAAAGTGTCTTGCCAAGAGGCACAGGAAAGCCGAAATTGGTGCTTAAAAACGCTTTCCAGGGCAGGGGTGACCGGTCGGTGTGCTAATCTTTAATGTCAAAGGTCAAAAGGTCAGGCGGACGGCCCCACATGTCGGCACTTGGCCGCCTACAGCCAGCTGTAGTGTTCAAATCACCATGATGTTGTTGAGTGTTTGGCCGGTCTGCGTTGAGTGTAGGCCCCTGCTGAAGATGTTTCAAGAGATATACTACTGGGAGCGACTAGGTTTCGAGACACCGCACTATGCTTCGGACGCTTTCGCCAAGAACGACGAACAGCGATATCTGCGCGAAAACATTCTCCTCATTGTGCGCGACTACAACAGGTGATGCCTATCATACTAGCAATGATTGTAGTGTCCGTGAGTAGTATAAATGTATCGTTTATAGAACTGTAGGACTTCACCTTTGTTTTTGCGCCTGGCCGTGAGACGATGATGAAAAAAATAAATACTCGAATGATGCAGATGGAAAGAATTGCGTTCCTTCGTCACCCCTATGCAAAAATAACTATGTGGCCTTGTGGTGCCAAAGCAAAAAATGGGATGGCTGCGTAGGCCTAACAGAGATGCAAAAAATTACATGCCAGGCCTATGTCATGCTAAGCTTCTCGTATGCTTAGTTTTAGTGCAATTTTTTGTGTTTTTTATTATTAGTACCGTTAGAAGGCCTACTGTCTTTTAGCCTAGCCCGCCAGCACACAACTAGCAGGCAGATGTTATTATCTAAGCAAATGGTGGGAGTCAGCATAGGTGTTTGAGACTGTGACTTTCCGTGCGAAACGATTTGTCTTACATTTTATTATCTGCTTGCAGCGAATAAGTGTCTATCAAGCTAGTGTGAGATAACTGTTACCATTCATGCCTACGATTCAAACTTCTGTTTTGACATATGGCGCGCTACAAATGCAGTATACTTACTTACTTGCTTAGCATGCTTAGGATAGTTCTCATGTCGTTGCAGGATAATAGCGTCGTTGTCGTCAGAGGAGAGATCGATGTTCACAGAGAGAATCAAATTTCTGGATCGTAAGATTCAGCCGGGTTTGACCAAGTTGACCTGGGCAACTCGAGGCGTCGCTGAGATGTTTGTCCAGGATTGCAGAATGCAGGCTGCCAAGGTAGACAAACGCTTGTTGCTTTGATTTCTAATAGACGTTTATTTTATTAATCATAAAACTTGTCTTCAACTTTTTGAAATTTTTTACTAAACTTTTACTTGCCATGCACGACATTACTCAACTGTGAGGATTTTTGCATTATTGGAAAAAAAGAAAAACGAAGGAGATGAAGAAGCTTGTTGTCACAACACTTCATATCGTTGCTGTTCGTCACGACTAACAAAGTATTGAATGTGTAACTAACAGCAAAATTATTTTTAAATATTTTAAATTATTATTCCTGCTATTGGTCAGAAAATTTGTGTAAATTTATTGTCATTCAACTGAGTTGCAAAAAAAGGAAAATTGTGCTTTTCATTGACACGTTGTGTAGACGTTTCTCTATAAGGTGTCTTGATGGAGTAAAACTAGGGTGTCTGACATACAATCAAGAGGTTGTGGGTTCAACTCCCAGTCAGATCACTATCAAGTGATTACTGCTTGGATGGGTGACTGTCTGGAGATTGCTAAACCATTTCGATATAATATAGCCAGCACCAATGTCAACTCAGCCTTCCGTCATTCCGGGGCAGGTAAATTGAGTACCAGCCTGTCTCGCTGGGAATATGTTGGTATATCGGGTCACACTGGGTGGCAGGTAACACTGCGTGATTTCGTTCCATGTGATGAGTTTCCAGTGAACAGCTATACGCAGCATTTAACTTTAAACTTTTACATATCTGTCTATATTATTTATGTGTATATTATTCTGTTTTCATCTGACTGTAGATCCAGGGAATGGTGGACAGCTACAAGGGAGCGAATCTGGACATAGCAAACGTTGGCAAGGGAATCAGTGAACTTTTGTTGGTGCGAGTTGACCTTCACAAAGTCTATGAAAACCTCGAATTTGAAGAGGATCAGGTATTATATGAGTAACTGCCAATTACAAACTTATTTGCTGATGTACAGATAAATTTTGACGAGTTTATACCGCAGCTTAAGTGTAAAAAAGTTTTGTACTTGCGGTTGTCGTTCGTCCCTAGAAAGCTGCACAGGATCTCGTGAAAAAAACAAAATGTCGCATTAAATAGCACCATTGATTACTAAAGTAAAAATACGGCATAACATATTAAATGCAAACTGTTTTGCTTCAGTAAAACTTTGACAGAAAAAAACTGCACCCATAGTTTTGAGGAAACTATCTAAAATTTTAGAGATAGAGCTTTTTGGGGATAGATGGCAACTGGAAGTGCAAGAATTTCTTTGGGCCTAAGCACTACTACCGGCTGTCCTACTCTTATCCAAATTACCGTACAACACAACCTATTGGTGGTTTGGCTTAGTAACATTGTTGGGTACACCAACGAAGTTAATCAACGCCAGGCCCGGTTAGTAGTTGGATGGGTGATGGTCAACAGGCGAGTAAACCATTTCGGTATGTAACCAGCCATCCAGGTCAGCCTGGCCATCCTTCCGTGGGTAGGCGCAATAAGTACCAGCGAAAGCTGGGACGTAAACAGGCACCCTGCATGATGCATATCATGCACAAATTCCGAGCCTATGGTCTTGCAGTGTAAACTGGTGTCTGGCTGAGGGCTGAGGAAACGGAGATGAGCGTCGCCTTGTGGGTTTTGTGGTCCGAGAAAAACTTAACGTTTTTTACGTTACTGTGTCTGTAACAGACGAAACACCGGGAGACGGTGCACGCCAAGTTGCGTGAGATGTTTGATGAAATTGTCAGCACGATGGAGAACACGTACAAGACGTTTCGTGACGATGGACGAGAGGTCGGCTGCATAGTTTGCTCACATCCATCTGTCTGTCTGTCTATCCCTGCCTGCAGTTGATGCTTATCACGTACTGTGAGCGTTAAAAGCAGTATACAAATACTGACTGTGATTGAGGTCAACAAGTGAAGATTAGTTTTCAAAGTTGGGAAATTTCGCCCAATGATATATGAGTGACGCTATATAAATTTGTTTTGATCGATAGGTTGTTTGGTTGATTGGTTAGAAGCTGTTCGGCGCTCGTGTATTATTCTTCAAATGAGCCGCCAGGTGAACTATTTGCAGTGTCACTGTAGCAGTGCCACGATGATAAGACCATAGCCTAAACAGTCACTGTTATTCAGCAACTACTGTACTTGATCGATCGATCGATCGATCAAATGGTTAATTGATTAATTTATTGTCTGTCCAATGCAATGCATAGCATTGGACAGATCGACAGAGTATATAAAATCACCTGAGCGTCCGTGCGTCCGTTCAACATTTGAGGCTTCATAATTCCATAACGGTGCAAGATAGACGCATGGTCACAATGGACCCCCCATAGAAAATGGCCCACAGCGAGTCAAATGGTCACGTGACTAACGACGTCTCGTAACCCCAAAAAGTCAAGGTCGTGACCCCATTGCCTTTGAAGCAGCAATTGATTTTTTTTTAAATTTTTACCACTGGTCTATAAAGCTCACTCATTTAATTTATACACAGTTACAGTTTTTACTGTAAGCTATTGAGATGCATTGGACAGACTTCTTGTTTGTTTGAACGTTATCTTGTTAACTGATGGATCTATTGCTCACAGGTGCAGCAGCAGTGGTTCAACTACACGGAGAAGGTTGATCGGATGGTGGAAGAAGCATTCCGTCTTAATGTGAAATGGTCCCTGCAAGAACTCTCTCGAGTCATCAATGGTGACGGCAAGTCAGGCCCCAATCCACTCTTCAAAGTGCAAGTCATCCTCGCCAACGACAAGGTTACTGACTGTCCAACCAAAACTTTGTTAATCTAAGCGCATTTTACCGCTGCCGCCGAAAAAAAGCAACAGTGAGATTAGGCTTTGGGGAGTAACATTTATCAGATGGATTACTCAAACAGTGGATTTTGATGGAATTTTCTTGAGCAGTTGAGCATCACCCAACGAGAATATGCTTGGATTTTGGTGGCGTATCCAGATTTGTTCTGGGGGCTGGATTACTATTTAAGATTCTTTATCACTACAAGATATAAACAAGGAATTTTGGTCTTTTCTGCCAATCTATAAAATGTACTTTTGACTTTCATAAGACTTCTGCTGTCTGCGCTGTCACTTTCGGTTTTTGGGGAGCATCTGAAAACCAGTTGCATGGGGACAAGGTGGCAATATTACCTCTTAAATTTTTGTCTGTGAGAAAACTTTTCTTTTTGTCGGAAAATTGTTAAAATTGTCGTCAAAAAACTTCAAAATCTCGGGCTGACAATCTAGTGAAAATTTTGAGCTAAATTAAAATTTCGAGCACTCGTATCTTTTTTGTCGGAAACTTGCTACTTTTTGCCACCAACAACTTCAATCCGCGATGCCCCTCCTGAGAACATTCCTCTTTCCTTGCTCAAATCTGGACCTACTTAAGCCTATCTGACATGTAGTCCTAGAAATAATGCTTGTTATTTGGACCATTTGAAAACCCACTCTGATGATCAGGGATCGATGTGAAAAAAATAAGTGCCGGTATGGTAACTTTGCCTTCTTCCTCATCCTCTCTTTAAGCTAACGCGATTTTCGCCACTGATCGATGCAAACATAGCGACAGTTGCTTGAATCTCAGAAAATGGCTTGCAAAGCATACCGGTGTGTTTTTTTCCGACAAGAAGTGCCGGTATACCATACCGGTTCATACCCCGTCTTACTTTGAGCAATGCTGATGATGATGTAGCCGATGATGATGATGATGATGATGCGTTTTCAGGTGGAGTTTTCTCCAACGAAGCAGCAGCTGGCTACGATGGTCGGCAGCATCGCGGGTCACATCATGTCGAGTCTGTCAGACATTCAGCGCTTACCAGACCTGCTCACGCGCTCCAAGTCCAACAAAGAGGTATTAAACCTATGCATTCATTTATTAATTAGGTTACAGAATGTACAAATTATAACAAAAAACATAACATCAGTTGCAATAAAAAAAAGTTGAGTGGATAGTAGGGAGCCCTACTATTAAAGAAATAACAACTAGGTAGACTACATTCAATCCAAAATACAAAAAAAAACGGAAAAAGCAAGATTTATTTTAATTTTAATACCAGGCAAGTTAATTTTAATTGAATTTCAATTTGTTGGCTGACGTTGAAATTAGAAAATTTCTTACTTTTACTCAGATTTGGTGGGCCTTGCCAACATTGTGCATCTGAAAGGGCGTATGCGATTTCCTATTAGTGATCAGAAGTAATCTTGGCCTTATCTCTCGCCGTTCCCGAGATATGCACATTTTTCTTACCCCTCCATTCAATCCCAGATTTGAAAATAGTTTCCTTGCACTGCATTCCCCAAATTTTGTATGCAGAGAGCCTCGACAAAGGGCTAATTATTTGTGGAAAAATGTTTTTACGCGCGAAAGGAGCTATGCTTTCAGCGCGTCTTAGCCATCACAATTCTGTCTGTCTGTCCGTCCGTCTGTCTGTCTGTTCGTCTGTCTGTCACATGGGTGGATCAGGCAAAAACGGTGCGAGGTAGGATCACCAAATCTTCACCATCGGCTGCCCGGAAGACTCTAGTTTCAGAAACCGTAAAGCTTTTCCATAAATTCAAAGGGGGTCACCCCGAACGAGGGCCCTAAGTTAGAGGGGGGTGGGTAAAATTTGCGATTTTCAGCCAAAAACTCGCTGTATCTCAGTAACGGTGCGAGATAAGGCCTAGGTTACTATTAATCACTAATAGGAAATCGTACACTGGCTGTCAATTGGCGCCGAATTCAATGACCTTGGATGACCTTGAACGCCAAAATAGGGGGTTTTGTGGTATTTTTTTCCGATATCTGGCTGCGCAAGTCTATATCATTCGCAAGGCGGCGCCACGGTTCTGGCGTTGATGGCGTGGGGTAGTTGGTAATGTGTTTTGGCTGAAACGAAGTTACTCTACGCCAGGCCCGGTTAGTACTGCGATGGGTGACTACTGAACCGGAACTGCTATAGGCTTTCGTGCGTCTCGTGAGCATTCGCTCAAATTTCTTGTTTCTCTACGCCTCAAAACTTAGCCACAATACGACTACATCCATGACATACAGACAGAGAGATGACAAACAGACAACAACTGTACCATAAACGCCCATGCAGCATAGCTGTAGCGCGTCAAAATGGATGTGAACTGGTCAACGCAGCCGATCTACGAAGTGATCGCAAGTGATGCGGAGATCGAGAAGATTCAGCGGCAGATCACGGCCGGCGTGACAAGCAACGGCCAGAACCTGACCAACTACCTGACGACCTGGGACACGTACAGTGAGATCTGGGAGATCAGCAAAGACGCCTTCATCCGACGCTATCAAAAACTCAACCCGCAGGTCTCGTCCTTCGACGCCGACATTGCCAGGTAGCTAGCCTAGCTGTCTGTTGCTGTGCTAGTGTAGAATTCTCCCGTCTGAGAACCAATGTAGAAGTCTGTGTGGTGGTGGTTGAGTGCCTAGTGGTGTTGGGATTTGTGTTTTCGGTGGCCGCATCGGGCGCCACCCTACTCGAGGGTGACTCATGAAAGGGATTCTCCATAGGAGTGAGACTAGACTAAACTATGAAGAGAATTTTTGGGTGCTTAATTTA
>Ga0209671_1003186_pt1 | contig 15614 bp, 6 predicted proteins | sample WorMetHERISLAND2_2_FD_187401 | JGI IMG/M metagenome (GOLD analysis project Ga0209671, IMG submission 187401) | Marine gutless worms symbiont microbial communities from Max Planck institute for Marine Microbiology, Germany - Olavius geniculatus... | ecosystem: Host-associated > Annelida >...
CAGCTAAGGGGTCTAAGGGAGTGCTGTAAGCTCCCCCAGTAGAGTCTGAAGTGGAGCCCCAGACAAAATAGATTTGGTGCATTTAAAACTTAAAATATGACCTGTGGTTGCAATAATTTTAAGAATTTTTTTTCTAAAAGTTCACTGACCAAAAATACAGTGAGGACCATCAAAGTGAAGCCACTTTGCAATATGCTATAATATTCAACAAATTTCTAAATTCAACTGCAAACTGTAGGTGCCAAAACAGCAATTTCGGGCACTGGAATGGCGTTCCAGCTGAATTTAACTGCCGATCATGATGTAAGTAATCTGTTCATTTAGTAGGTCTTTGATTACCATTAAAAAGCACAAAATATCAATTACCAGCATTGTTCGTTGGTGATTCCTCCACACTCACTGGCACTATCTGAGTGGACGTTGACAGAAAATCATGTGACTCCAACTGACCAATAGCATTCTACATGCAACCATAGCACAGACAACATTTAAAGACCATTATTTGTAAGGGTGCTTAGCTAGATTCTCTTTTAGGATGCTTCCAGTGGCGCAACTAAGATAAAAAAGTAAAGGTATTCTATACTCAATACAAGCATAGGGTCCGGAGCTGATCCTGGTCTCTAGGCAGTCAGCCTGCAAGTGACGTAGTCATAAACCCAGTAATAGGCTGACAGTACTTTCGACCAGGCCCGCGGTTACCTTCCCAACCTTCCCAGAGTGTCACTGCTCTTTGACTGGTAGTGAATTATATTGCTTAGTGACAGAGACACATGTGTGTGACTGAAAAACTTGCCCAGAGTTGTTACCTGGAGTGCACCAGGTCAAGAGTTAAACCACCAGTCTGGCATGCTGTTGTTACATCACCAAGCTAGTAATAATGATAAATTAACAAAAAAAAATTACTAATAGTTTGCAACAGACATTAGCACAAAACCTTGTCGAGCTGATGCTCAGTGTCAATTGATGCAGATGTTTTCTGTTGATTGGCAAAAAAACGATTTCGACGTTCGCGCAGATCTTTGGGATGTGGTGTATCATGCCGCACAAACACCGACTACAGTACACATTGCTACATACATGGTACTTCAATAAACAACTTCTTTGCCATTTTTCTAAGACAATTTTAAAAATAAATTTCAAAGGAACTACTTGTCTATGCAAGCATAATACTGGCACGTATACAAACAAATTTAATGCTCAATAATTTCAGTTTAACTAAAAAGCAAGATAAAAATCAGCACACCCTGTACATGTGTCAAAATTTCTGTTATGTCTATGTAATGGATAATTGGCACTTCCGGACCAGTGCTGGCAAATAAACTTCTTGTTGTTACTAAATTGCACATAATTAAAAAAATCGAGACAAAACTCATCAACAAATACAGCAATTTATCTACATAACACATAAATCCAAAGTGTGGTAATTTGCCTCAGTGTCATCAACACAGAACACAACTAAAGTAATTTGCATACATAATTAACTAATAAAATTGTAATTTGCATAAATAATAAACCAGACCTCGGTGCAGTGTTCAGCAGCTGTGTCAATGACGTCGAACTTGACTGAACTTCGAGCACATTCTGCTGTAAAACTTGTGACTGTATCATCACCCATCACTACGAAACTGTCCTTCAGCATGTCCTCTAAACAGACATAGACAAAGACAGACAGCTAAACATAGAGACAGACAGATACATCTACACCGTGTCCGGTAAAAAAACTGACCCCCTAGACATTGTGCAATAAAAATATCAAATCCGAACAAATGCTAATAAGATTTTGTATACTTAATCCTCAATAAATTCATGTAGCGACTGCCAAATTTTGTTAAAAATGTTATTTCTTACCAAAATTGTTAAATGTTGAATATCAATAACAAAATATCTTCATTACCAATATGGCGTTGCATACGGCAGTCACTCAAGCGGAAGTGACATTAGTTGACGCAATCAAAATAACTTAAACAATAAGAAAATAGTGTTTTCTGCAAATGATCGTGTTTTAATTAAACTGTTGAGAAAAGAGAAAGAATATGGTGCTAAAAAGTTTATCGCAGAATTTCCTAGCAAGCCGTGGACACTGTCAGGACTAAACAAAGGGTTGCCTAATGCTGGACACTTCAAGTTTTGAGGCAACCTCACAAAAGCTGCCATAACTATTGTTTGTGTAGATAGATTTAACTAAAAATTGGCAAGTTAGTTACCAATAGATGATGCACTGTCGATGTAAGATTTTGCCAAAATCAGATGTTGTTTGTTAAAGTTACACAAATGTACACAGGGGTTTACTTATTTAACACCATATTAGTAATGGAGATATTTAGTTATTGAAATTCAACAATTAACATCTCCACTAAAAAGAAATGTTTTTTAACAAAATTTGGCGATAGCTACAGGAATTTACTGCCAATTAAGTGCACAAAATTTCATTCAAATTCTTTCAGATGTGACATTTCTATTGCACAATGTCTAGGGGGGTCAGTTTTTTACCGGACACAGTGTAAATACACAGAAAGACAAACACATTCACACATACAGATATATACACAGAAACCTGGTGACAATCACTACAAAAATGCCCCAAATGTAAAGTCAGTTATAAAAAAACTCCTTGCTCACTTTTCTTGATAATTCCCACAAAGCTGTCAGATCTCCCCCTCTGACATTTCCACATTCTCCAAGTTCTACAGACAAAGCGTCATCCTGAATTACATGGCAAAATGACGACATAGTGAAACTGCAATCTGACCTAAGATGTTAGTGTAAACAAACTGACCATACATAAGCCACAACTGGCATAAATAATTGCACACTATACTAATATTGTTATAATGCGAGGAATGTTTGTTTGTTTGTTTGTCCGTCTGTCATACACGTCTGGCACCTTCTGTGCTGCACATATGCGGACCCCAACCACAACGTTTGTGTTCTTGGGCTTTTGGTACATGTGCCCCCACCTTGTTCTCCACATTCTCCCACGAGCAGCCTAAGAGGGGTTGAGTTGCCAGGTGATGGAGTGGAATTGCCCATATGGCGGAAACTTTTCTAGTCATAATCAAAACTGTGATGTGAATGCGACCTGAAGCGTTGGTGTAAGCAAGCTGAGGCAGTAGGAAACACGTCAGAATGTGTTCACCAGTCTCCGCATCTGTGTCCCGTTGAAAACTGATGAGTGGCTGAGCCTGGCTTTCAGATAACCACACCGCCTTGAGATCACACCAGCCCAGGCTGACTGGCAGGTGCTGCAATCTATGCATATACATGAGACCAATCTGCATGCATAATCAAAGGTTAAAAGGTTAAAGGTCGCATATAGCTCCTAATGAGCGAACCCATCTCAGAGCTACGGAGCGTCACTTGTCATATGAGATCACACAGTGTTACCTGCCACCCAACAGAGGTGAATGCGCCCTGCCTTAACCCCAGCCAGATAGGCCGGTACTCGATTTACCTATCCCGGAGGGATGGAAGACTGAGTTGACCTAGGCAGTTGGTTACATCGCGAGATGGTTTACCTGCCCACAGGCAGTCACCCATCGCAGTATTAACCGGGCCCGGCGTACAGTAACTTCGCTAATTGGATCAGACGCGTTACCACTACACCACGCCTACCGCCCATGTCATATCAGCCTGACTTTGACATAACCACACCGCTTTGAGCTCAGAGCTGCGTTTTTCTTCAGCTAACAGGGCGTGTCTGTTCTACCAGACTCCGCCCCTATTGCCTTTTTTGGACGCTCATTATTCAACTAGGTCAACCACTAATGTGATCTGCCTATCGAGATAAAACTGTGATTATAGTCGTTCTACAATAGTCTAGAGCAGTGATTTTCAACCGGGTTTCTGCGGGCATCTGCCAGGGGTTCCGCAGCGCCAGTAAAATAACCTAACGTGTGAAATTACGCCAGACAAAGTCGTAGAAAATCAGCACCGAACACTTTGTTCGAAATTGCACTTCTTTGCGTCTATTTTTGCATAGACCTACTGTAACTGTGTTGAATCATTTTTGTTCTTAGTAATTTTGCCATACCTGCATTTACGTAAGCCTCTGTTATAACGTAGGCCCCTTATGCACGACGTCACATTACTCAATTCCGAGGATTAGTGCTTTATCGAAAATGAGAAAGAAGAAAAAACGTATTGATTAGAATTATAGTTACGAAATCGTTCGATTATTTACTTAGTCAATTCAATTCTTTGAACACTTTGCTAAAGAAAAAATGCATCTAGGCATATGTCCTCGACTTTTCAGGCATCCACGTGACAAATTTTCTGGATTGGTGGCGGGGGCTAAGCGGCCGCTGACGACCGCCTCGCTCGTCGTGTTTGGCCAAATACAATACTGCTGCTTACTAATTCGGTCAAATTTCATATCATAATCAGTCATCTTTGACTGCTTTATTGTCCTTATAGGGCTCTGCCCTGCTAGAGAAATGAGCCTGTACACACCCTGTAGCTTCAACCTCGCGTACGTCGCTAAACTGATGGATCAATGGATGGGGTTCCGGGAGTGATCTTCACGCCTGTGGGGGTTCCGCTGCAGCAAAAAGGTTGAAAAACACTGGTCTAGTGACTCCGTGATGGGCGTGTCTGTTGTTGTTTTGGATTTTATCATTAAACTAGGCCTAAATATTATATAATAATTATATATAATATTTAGTTCAATGGTTTTTACGCGCGAAAGCAGCTATGATTTCAGCGCGTCTTAGCCATTGAAATTCTGTCCGTCTGTCTGTCTGTCTGTCACACAGGTGGATCAGTAAAAAGCGGTGCAAGGTAGAATTGCCAAATCTTCACCGTTGGCTGCCTGGAAGACTCAATTTCAGGAACCGTAAAGCTTTTCCATAAATTCAAAGGAAGTCACCCTGAACGAGAGCCCTAAATGAGAGGGGGTGGTCAAAATTTGCGATTTTCGGCCAATAAGTTGCTGTATCCCAGTAACTGTGTGAGATAAGGCCTAGGTTACTATTAATCACTAATAGAAAATCGTATACTGGCTTTCGATTGGCACCGAATTCAATGACCTTGGATGACCTTGAACGCTAAAATAAGGATTTTTATGGATTTTTCGGGCGATTTCGGGCTGCGACACAAAATCATTCACAAGGCGGCGCCACGGTACTGGCGTTGGTGGCGTGGCGTCATTGGTAATGCGTTTCGGCTGAAACGAAGTTACTCTACGCTGGGCCTGGTTAGTACTGCGATGGGTGACTGTCTGCGGGCAGGAACTGCTATAGGCTTTCGCGCGTCCCGTGAGCATTAGCTCAAATTTCTTGTTATCGTCTATAACGCTGAACTGGATTAAAATATTCAATTATCTCTATGTGTTAGAACACGTTCATTTAATATCATTTAGCACGAATATGTAAATGAACATGACGTCAGCAGTGAACAGCCCTGCCCTGTTAGCTGATGAAAAGCGCAGCTCAGGCTTAGTGACTGGTGCTAGAATCTGTGCGTATATATATCCACTAATCTGCATACATAATCACATCATATGAGCCTGGCTTTCATATAACCACACCACCTTGAAGTCACATGAGTACAGGCTTACTGGCAGCATAAAAACTTATAATTGGCAAAAAAACTACAACTAAAAATATCTGATACATGAGTAGTCAGCTAAGCTTTATTGCAAAAAAAATTAATGAACAAAAGATAATATGAGAAACAGCAGAGTAATACGTGAAACAGTTTACATATATGAATTTGTTAAGCAAATATATTAAAAACGTAAAGAAAGAAAAAACACACAAAGGTTTGCGGTTTACAAGACACATGCAAAAGTCTGAAAGTCAGAAATCTGACATCAAACCTGTTTCCAGACAGATCAAGAACATGAAGGCGTCGAAGGTTTCCAAGTTCAGTCGGCAGCTGCCATAGAGAGTTGTCTCTTAGAGACAGAACACCAAGACATGAACAGCTACCAACCTTCAGAACATAACAGTAAATGATAACTGTAACAAACATGCCAATAATAACAAATAATGAATTTATGAGTGACAGCAAAACAATAACGAAAAAATGAGATTAATGATAACAAAAATAATTTTATAATAGTGATGAAAACAACACAAAAGTAAATCATAACAAAGTCACTAATCCTGACTATAACATCTGATAATTGCCAACAATCATGTTCAAATAAAAAAGCACACTTTTTACTTCTTCCATAACTCAGACAAATAACAATCAATTTAAACTAAATGTGCAACAGCTGCAGTTTAAAAACACTAATTCAAAGCAATTGAACAAAATTTGGCTGGTAGCAAAATGTTATTTGCTAATCATGACAGAATGACAACATGTTGTGACAATAAGCTTATGCCACCTTGTAAAGGCTTCAGAGTTCCGATGACCCAAAAGATTTCCAAAATCCATAAGCAAAGAGCCAACTAACAGTACACCAACCTCATATGAACAGTTACTGTACTTTTATCAGTTGTGTATTGGTTAATTTTCGGCTTTAACGCCGATTTCGACTTCATATCCATTTACAGCTTCATAGCCGTATTTATAGCTTTACAGCCGTTTACGTACCTTTTTTTAAACTTTCTGGGGCTGCACATTAAGCCAAACTGATACAGCTTCAGTGCCGGGCAGATGTAAAAGCCTGCCCATCCTAAAGGTAAGGTAAGATAACCTTATGCGATTGTAGAATTTAAAACCAAATTACAAAAACAAACTAGAAATATGGGGCAGAGCCAAACGTGAGGTACCCAGTGCCAAAAGTCCGATGAAGGGTTAATTCAGGGGGTGAAATTTACCTGGTAGCAAAGTCACGCAGCCCAAAGTCAAATGCAGTATCATACGCAGAACGCACATTGTTGACTTAGGGCGTGTCAACATCTGCGCTTGCAACTTGTTTGTTAGTTAACCAAAGTTCGCCAAATTCTTTAATTCAGCACAAAAGGGATGGCAGTCGATCAAGTTTGTTATCGATTTTTGGTATGTCGATCCGCTCCAGATATATTCGCAGTCAAAGTTTGAAGTTGCCCGAAAACGTGAAGAATTTTGAACTTGGGTAGGTCAACATCTGCGTCTATAACTTTTTGTGTTTGTAAACAGAAGTTCACCAATTTTTTTCTCCAACACAGCAGGGATTGCTCTCGATGAATTTTGTGTCCCTTTGTCAATATCATGACCGGTTCTTGAGATATTTGTGGTCAAAGTCGAAAGTTTTCCTAAATCACGCCAAATTTTAGACGTTTTTTGCCTTTTCAAATTTTAAGGGCGGTGCCCCCCAAATGTGATGTGATGATGGTCTCCTTATGGCCTGTCACGTGGCAAAGTTTCATGGGGTTACTCCCCCTAACCCCAAAGTTATAGGCGCTAATAAGCTGAATTATAAGCCAATTTTTGACCCCCCTTTGAAAAAAAATTGTTGGGGGGGAGCCTCCATTTCCGGTGGGATATACGCTAGCAAGACTTAAGTCATTCTGTGGCATGTGTAAAAATTTTGGGGTGCAGCACCCCCTAGAGGCCGAAATATGGTTTTCCGAAAAAGTCGATTTCATAGGTAAACGTTAGCCGCGAGAATGCTGTGGAAAGTGGACCAAAGTTCACGGGACTTTTCTGTCTAACGCTGGCGATAATTTAGTTTTCCTTTTTTGGATATCTCTGTCCATTCCAAAGATATTCGAGCTCAAAGTGGGAAGGGGTTCAAAATCAGGCCAAATTTAGCATGGGCATTTGTAAATTGAACATGCTTCTGACGATGTGGCAAAATTTCGCGCAGATCGAACCACGGACCTCGGAGATCTCGCAATGAAAAAAATAAACTGCAGTAAAACATAAGGCCTTCCCAAACTATCGTTCCAGGTGGCCTAACAAATGTGCAAATGCTGACTTCAGGGGGGATGGCTGTCAGCTGATTCCGATCCGCATTCAAAATGACAAGAGACTTGAGCTGTCCAACTGTTGATGGAATATCCTGCATATATGACAATGATCATCATCACTCATCAACACAGATAGATTTAATAAATTTGGGTTAAATAACAAGCATTATTTCTACCCGACCACATCAGTAAACGTTGTGTCAGATATGTAAATCTGGACCACTGAAAAAAAGTCTTAAGATGTTGGCTGAAGACCAAGCATGATAGCACAAAAATGATGTAAGATGGAAGCTCGTACTACATTTCAAAGACCGAAAATGTCAGTAGTAAGAAAAAGTTAACCATTCATCACAGAAAATTAAACTTTTCCACAGTTATCCTTCAGCACTTACTGCTCTTAGTCAAATAACAAAATGGCAAAATTAAGCTCCAACAACTGCCAAATGTTTGCATTTCAGCCAAACATGGAGTAACTCCAGAAAAATTGGCAGTTATAAATAAATAGCAAAACAACTGTACTATCACATCAATCACATTATTGTGACACTACCTATGATATTCTAATATAATTTTGGTAAAAGATATGAGTCGCCATAACACCCTTGGGACCAAGCCAGGTCATGCACAGAAACCCTCTCTATGCACCGCTAGAATCTGTATTTTATAGAAATATACTGTTCACTATTAGTTGTACAACTAGTAAAAAACAACTAGCTTATTTTTGAAACATTTCTATTAATACAACTAATGCTATGCATAAAAAAAACAAAAATACAATGCAAAGAACTAGCATGTTGAGATGCAAAATCTACAGACCGTTAAAATGTTCTCAGTTAGAACCAATTCCTGTAAAGCTGTGCACCTGAAAATGAACACATCTTTAATGACACTAACATCATGGATCAGAATGACAGAATGACTGACAATGAAAAACAGCAATTAAAAAATAACAACCTGCATTAGAAACATCATTAGATTGTGATCAACCTAATGTACTCCTCGCACGCATAATTTTCTTTTGTATTCTCTTAAGAGCTTTTTCGTTCCTTTTGGCTTGTATTAGAGACCCGGCATTTAACTGAAACCAGTTTAGTATTATACTAATAGTGACTGGCGTTGAGGTCGTTATTAAAAATTGTCTCCTCGAAGTTCATAAAATATTGCCTGATTTTAGGAACTGAGAGAAAAAAATTTCCAACAATGGTCGATGATGCTAGTTGCCATTTGTCTTGTTATACCTCAACGCATGCATCTATCTGGCACCGTTAGAGAGATATGGCTCGTGAAAGATAATGGGGTCACGACCTTGACCTTTTGGGGTCATGTGACGTCATCGGTCACGTGACCATTTGACTCCCGGGTGTCGACTTCCTATGGGTGGTCCATAGTGACCATGCATCTACCTGGCACCACTATGGAGATATGGCCATTTGAAGTTCTTCCAGAAAGGCTTTTCCAGAAACAAGAGGTTGGTCGTCGGTCGTCAGTCGTTGGTCGGTCCTCAATACTACACTGATCTCGTATACTCTTCTTCACTATGTTAGGAATGTAGCACACAAGGAATAAAAATTAACAGCACTGTGTCTCCAACAAACACGTTTTAAAACTCTTTAAGCATTCTGGTATTATAACAAGCATAAATCAGTGACAGGACAGGCATAAAGATTCTGCTTTGGCTTCTTGGCATGTTATTCAAGTTTTTAGTTGGAAAACTTATTTGACTTAAAGTATCTCAGGAAAAACAGGTAGTTAAACAAAAAAGCCACATTAAAGACCTATGCCATAAACTAAATAAAACTATTCAAAACCAACACAATAAAAAAGACAAAATTAATTTCTGAAGAAACAAAGGCATGTAGAATAATCCAAAAAAGCAAAGAAACAAAGACAGTAAAAGACTATAGGCCCTACTGACTGTCCTATGGTAGCAGGCAGTTGCAAAAGTCGATTCTGGTCAACTTTGAGAGTGCACAGCTTATGAAGACAACCTGTAAGTATAATATGCATAATAGCAAGATTCAACGATCAACAACATACAATACTACACTGTGTCTCAAAAAACATCCTAGACATTTTCGACTGTAACTTGAAAACTAATTACCAGATTTTGACAATTTTTGGTACGAATATTCCTGACACAACTTGCCATCAAATGACTATTCAGTTTCCCATCTCGCCCAACGTTTGTTTCTGCACTACCTGGGAAAGCACAACCAGCAAAATATCACTTTTTTACCAAATGTGATATGATTGCTTAATGCACATAATGCGTAAAACACATTTTGTTCACATTTCTGACACTGTGGCTGACATCTTATTCAGTTGTCCATTTTTTAGCTGCCTGCAGTAAAATTGCTTAAAATGTTGGCCCACTATGCGAACATAGACAAGGAGATGCTTTCTACATTCACTGACAACAGTATCGATAATGTTCTGCTCCAGACCAATCCAGGCTGTACCAGTCGCTTCTTGACTTCACAAATATTCCTAAACTTTATCTGGTAGACACACTGCTGCATAACAGTCAAACCTTGTAATAAACTGGCTGTTGGGGCCCACAGATTAGGATGGATATAATTTATGGACCTTTTTTCATTCATTTTAACACGTATTATGCTTGGTCTGATTTCCCCAGGTAGTGCAAAAACAGATGTTGGTGAGGTAGAAACTAAAACACTTATTTAATAGCTAGTTGTGTCAGAAATATTTCTGCCAAATACATATGCATTATTAAAATCTTCTAATCTTTATTCAAGGTGCGATCAATAATGTTGGGGGTGGTTTTTTTCTGGTTTTCTGTTTATTTTAACATATATTTTGCTTGATCTGATTTCCCTAGGTAGTGCAGAAGCATACGTTAGGTGAGGTGGGAAACTAAATGGTCATTTGATGACAAGTTGTGTCTGGAATAATTGAATAAAAAATTATTAAAATCTGATAATTGGTTTTCAAGTTATAATCGAAAATGTTGGGGATGCTTTTTTGAGACACAGTGTACGTCAGTGTATGTAGAGTAGTTAGCCTATTGGATAGCATGTTTTAACGGCGTCTGATTAGTTTATTCCACAACTGGGTTAGTGGCCTGGTGTAGCAATAACATGTTGTGTCCGATCAATAAAGTTGCTCTATACCAAGCCGGTTTAGTACTTGGATGGGTGGCTGTCTGCAGACAGGCAAACCATGTCGGTATGTAACCAGCTGCCTATGTCAACTCAGCCTTCCATCCCTCCAGGGTAGGTAAATCGAGTACCAGCCTATCTGGCTGGGGTTAAAGCAGGGTGCGTTCACCTGTGTCTAGTGGCAAATAACACTGCGTGATCCTATACAACAGGTGACGCTCCATAGCTCTGAAATGTATTTCCTATAAAGAGCTATACCACACCTTCAACCTTCAGCTGTTTCTTGGCTATTTCTTCCAGCAGCACAAGTACATGTCTAAAGTTTTGACCTCTTAATACACATCCAGCATGATGACAGTCAAGTGTGTCTTAGTCTGCTCTACAGACAGTCAAGTGTGTACGTACTGTCAGATTCAATTTATGAAACATCTAGAAATATAAGCAAATTACGTCTCTAACTAAACATAATTTATAAAAAAAATAAAAACCCCTGATAAAAATATACAAATTTATCATAAACTGCACATTATCATGCTACTAGATCTGAACCTCTGCAGCCTACCACCTGCCTCTATCAAATGACAGAAATGTTCCCAAACCTACGAGTTCGAGAAATAAATTGTCACATCATCTATTTCTGAACAACGACAACCACAATATCCATACCGATGCTGTCGGGCAGGAGTTCAAGGTGATTAAACGAGAGTCGAAGGTCGGTGATGTTGATCAGACCTCCAAGATCTGAAGGCAAGCGAGCCAACTGATTCTCGGACAGATCAAGTTCCGTCAGCCTCCTCAGTTTTCCTATCTCCTGCACATAACAGCAACACAAAAACGTTCAGCTGAACAGTCACATATGTGGAGTAAGCCAAGGCAATTGCCATTTGCAGAAAAAAAGCAAAATTGAACTAAGTTTGCTGAGCTCCATTCAAACGAGCAAACTTCCCAAATTGTCAAGTTCAGAAACATTGTATCTACTGTCAACTGTACCTATGAGTATGGACAGCAGCCTCTCACCATACTGTACCTACAGGCAGCTTCCCGTCAAAATCACCAGCACTGACATGTATAATTCTATTTTCCATGCATTTCTTTCTTTAAAAAGCCATGTAAGAAAACAGAGAGTGCATGGAGTAAACATACAGGCGGAAGCTGCTGGATCTCATTGCAGTCTAACCTCAGTTCCAGCAGGTTGTGCAGACTTCCGATAAATGCAGGCTACAACATAGCACCATCCATAAGCACACTTATACACAACCAGCGACATAGCTGTAGCCTGTACGTATGTTTAGATGTAGTTGGGGAGGTAAACTTAAAGTCTGGGGTGTCACTGCAAAAGAAGTATCAGCCCCCTCTTCAAAATTTTTTCGTTTTTTTTCTTGCGTGAAAATGTTATGGTGCATTTTGGCACTATTTTGAGTGACTGAGTAGTCTACTAAAAGGGGCACGTGCCCCCAATGGCCTCATGGCTACACCAGTGTATACAACAATGCTTTTCGTTAGCATAAAATAATGAAATAAACCAGCAAAATAATATCAGCTACAAAAAAACTAGATTTCAAGAGTCAGTTAATCAGAAAAAAACAAGTTCCAGACTATGCCAAAATCTTTGAACCTAACAGTAAGCTTTGTTTTTTGTCACCATCCCTACCTTCATTGGCCAGATTTCAGAAGTTCATATAAATTAACCAAAATCAGCCAATTGCTTAAGAAACATCGCATATGCACAAAACAAAATAAATACTACAAAGTGCCGTGAGTGTGCAAACTGTGTGCATATCTAAATCAAGTAATTTTTTTACACAAAATAGTAATTTAAATGCACTGTAATAAATTTGTTACTTTGAATATTTAACTAAAATTCTTTCATTCCGAATGTCACTAGCTATCGCCACAGTATACAACATATTATGCATCTTTGGTGCATGCATAATATACTAATACAGGCATCAACACACAGATATGCAAACAAAAAGGCAGACATGCACATGGATGAACATATAATCGCCATCCTTACTACATTCAACAAGAAATTTGAGCTAATGCTCACGAGACACGTGAAAGCCTATAGCAGTTCCTGTTCGCAAATTGCCTTAGTCTATCTCCAGCCATTTTGTCGCAGTTCACTCCTGAAGTGCACAACGCAACCAAAAATTGCCAAAAAACAATAAAACCACTTATTTTTGGAGTTAAGTGTCTTTCAAAGTCATCAATGTTGATATGAGACTAAAAGCTCGTCACTAGGGCTTGTTGTGATAGACCTAGGCAGCATATCCATGCCTATCTGCAACTGTTCTCACGATAGACTTACCAACAACAGCAAAATAATAACTTTTAGAGGGTACCGCTCTTTGATGCCCTCATGCACAGTTTTCCTTGAACCTAAAAAGTCTTAACTTAAAACGTTGAAATCTACGTTCAATGCTAAAAATTTCATATGCAGCTTGTCTTGGTCTATCAGTAGTATTCGGTGCAATTCGCTCTTGAAATGTGTCTCGCAGTCCCAAATCACCAAAAATTTCATAAAAACCCCTATTTTGGCATTCAAGGTCATCCAAAGTCATTGAATTTGGCGGCAATCGAAAGCCAGTGTATGACTTTTTATTAGTGATAAATAGTAACTTAGGCCCTATCTCGCACCATTATTGAGATTCAGTGACTTGTTGGCTAAAAATCACAAATTTTTCTTACCCCCCTCTCATTTAGCACCCTCTTTTGGAATGATTCCTTGCAAATTTATGGAAAAGCCTTATGGTTCCTAAAACTAGAGTCTTCCATGCAGTTGATGATAAAGATTTGGTGATCCTAGCTTGCACCATTTTTGACTGATCCACCTGTATGACTGACAGACAGACTAACAGACAGACAAGCAGAATTGCGATGGCTAAGATGCACTAAAGCAGTAGCTGCTTTCGCACATAAAAATTATATGAATGACTGACAAGTAAAAATCATGGCAACTCACAACTTGCTCCAGCAGGTTTCCACCCAGGTCCAAAAGTCTGAGGTTAGTCAGTCGAGCTACGGATGAGGGCAAACATCTCAGCAAATTGTCTCGAACTTCCAGAGACTCTAAGTACATCAAACTGCAATAACAACAATTATACAACCGTAGCATAGGTCTCAAAAAAATCTTAACTTGTCCCCGATATCAATATTTTGCTCTCTCATACCTCATAACTGATCGAAAAAATGCGGATCACTAGATGCAAAACCAAAAAACTAAAAAAAAACAAAAACCTTACAAGGTGGCCCGGAAAATGAGTGGCCCAGAGTATGGCACACTTTGTATACACCTTAGCTTTATTAAATATTAACCGATTTTCAAAATTCTTTCACCGTGAGATATTTCTCTGTCGACTGACAAAAACCAAATTGTATTATTTTGACACTGGAAATTTCCAGCACAAAGCTGCTAGGTTTGGTATCAGTTTGGTCCAAACCTTGGTGTGGAGTAACATCAAATCTATAGCAGTAATGTGGCACAGTTTAACCTGAAGTCCAGTCTTGGACCAAAATATAATCCAGTTTAGTAATCTTTTTGGTCTGAGACTTTAGTTAGTCAAGACCTTCATCTCAGCAAAACTTGACCTATTGAAATTCGAAATTAAAATTCGAATATGCGCATCTTGCCATTTACCGCGTACTCACTTGCCAATATTTGACGGCAGTTCAGATATTGCGACGTCATTCAGTGACAAATGAATTAGGCTCAGCAACTGAGTTAAACTGTTTGGTAACCTGTAACAGCATTAGCAATTATTCACTGACATTTTACACAATCACAACATTCAATGTACATTTTAAGATGCAGTTGCTTAGTTGCCTTGAAATGTACATCGAAAATCAAATTAAATCAAATCACGTGTTTCTTTCATAAAACAAAAGACAGACAGACCACAACTGTACATTACACTAGTACTGGTATATTAAATGTAAAACACTATGACTTGCAAAAACAAAACCTATGTAAAACAACATATTTATGACAAAATTAATCAGTAAAATGAGACACACGATCCGGAAGATGCATGTTACCTTTTTTCATCTTAAATTAAAATCTATCTGTTTGTCTTCCACCTTCTTCCACTCCATTGTTTACTCATCCTTCTGCTCCTTAGTCTCTTACTGTATTACCAGCATTAAAAAAAGACTCACCGTTGTAGAGGATTACTACTAAAATTTGCAAACTGGAGATTTTGGCACATCTTGATCTTGTCTGGAATTACAGTCAGCTCTAAAATAAAAAAAACAAACAAAGTACTTTATATAAAAAATATCAACTGCATTAGGGGATGTAAAAAATTAATCATTTAATCCACATAAGCTCTATGAGAGAAAATGAAAATCCAATAGATAATAAAAACTATACAAAACACATGTAAGTGTGATTCAAGTCATGGTTTACAACTGCAGCATCACCTTTGTTCTAGAGACTGGATTTCTATGGCAGCACACAGCTCTGAGGCCTGTTCTTCAAGAACGAGATCTCCACAGAACAAAGTCAGCTGCACGAGAGCTCAAAAGCTCATGCCATTAGTGGATGAAAAACTACAGCTGTACCAAAATTTTACTCCGGCGAAATACACCTTGATACAAATCTGGCAAAAATCAAAGCATTAACCAAATTAAGGTGAAAAGACAACCAAAGCTA
>Ga0209671_1003191_pt1 | contig 15605 bp, 8 predicted proteins | sample WorMetHERISLAND2_2_FD_187401 | JGI IMG/M metagenome (GOLD analysis project Ga0209671, IMG submission 187401) | Marine gutless worms symbiont microbial communities from Max Planck institute for Marine Microbiology, Germany - Olavius geniculatus... | ecosystem: Host-associated > Annelida >...
TCTTAGTCTAAGACGGATACGCTGCTGCTTGATCCCCAGTTGTCAATAACAATGTATTGAATGTAAGCTTAATGTAAACAAACTCTTGACGACATAATGATGTTACACTGAGCACACACGGTAAAGTGCATACGTCGTAATGGGTATGATCTTAACTAATGTTAAGATAGTGCAGTGTATGATATTTTGCTGAAATCCATGAATTACAAACTGAATTAGGTGTGCTCGAAGCAGGGGGGGGCGATAACTTTGGGACACTGTGTACATTATACATTTGTGCATATTGTAAACAAAACTGTTCAAACAACTACATGCCACTCTGAACTGAATTTCATTCTACGACTTCACAAGATAAAATTGGGGCACGTGAACGGTGCAGACAAACAAGACGACAAAACAATAAACATCAGTGAAGCATACTTAGGCAAGTTGCCGGCGAGAACTTTGCTGGCGTACTCCCGCAGATATTTCTGAAATGTTCTGGTGAGCAGTAGCATCGGTTGACCAGTGCTCAGCTGTGAGCATTGAACCATGCATTTCTTGTAGTAGACGAACAGATCGGCCGAGCTGGGTAGTATATTGCTTCCCTCCTCACCCGTCAGATGTGCCACTGGCCTGTGCTGTGCAAAGTCCTCCACGAACCGATCCAACAGGTCACAGAGATTCCTGCACAACATAAGCCCATATCCAGCTCTTTTCAAAGCAATATGATTTTACTTTGGTACTGGTATTAGTTCAGTTACTACTGCATATACGTTTGTTATGTGCTTGGTTTACTAAATAAACAAAGAAATAAATGAAATAACAATTTCAAAGAAATGATTAGTGATTGAATTCTCAATCCCGGAATTCAGGATTGAGAAACTTGTAATCCTGGGATCCCATTTCAGAATTTGGTTTACAGATTAGTCGTCATTTTGGTATCCTCAATTGACTTATTTTATGCATAAGATGTAGTACAGACCCCTATGGAAGGTACATCTAAACTGTAGAGAGTGACAGCGACTGTCAAAAAGCAAATTACAGCACACAGCAAGGAGTAGAACTCTAGTGCACATAGAATATTTTATTCATCAGATGGCTAAAATTTTTATTTGTATCATTTAACACTGGAAAAAGTACTTTTCAACCAGTTTTCGTAATCCAAAAATCCCAAGACTGGGACGCCAATAATCCTGGGATTCAGCGGGATTTGGAATTGGCGTAAATGGCTGGGATCCCGGGATTGCAATCCCTAGAAATGATGCAATAAAACTTTGCGAGAAAACATAATTACAGAACACTCGGCCAGTTAGTAAAAGATCTGAAATAACCTGCTTCCTCTCCTGACAACAAACACCAAAATTAATAGCAACTGATTTCCATTGCAGAATACCAAAGCACGGATAATAACTTGGTGCATTGCATAACTGCCTCAGCCTTTCATCATTCACAAGTTCACTGAAAACTATAAGACATGAATGTAATGCTATTTCTAGTAACAGAATAAATAATAATAATAATATAGAAATGCACAAGAAGCCTGAAAAAGCACATGATAAGTCATTGCAATTAATAACCAATTATGCTTGTTGCGATAAAAATATTTCTGAGATGTAAGCTCACATAATGTGGCACTATAACAAGTACACCTTAGCCTTATCTATTTATCAATTAATTATTCAATATTTCTTCGACGCTATAATGCTATTGATCATGCATCAGTAAGAGCATTCAACCGTAACAATTTAAGTGTTTTTCCCCAGGACATGCTATAATCTTAAGTAAAGAAAAATAATTACATCATTTACTGTCAGTATCAAGTAGGAGCTATTTACCAATCTATGCAAACTTTAACATACAATGGTGAACACTCATATGTAACAAATGGTAATCATAACTGAGAACCTGTCTTGTGACTCGATGTAAATGTTCAGATGAGCTTCGAAGCACCTGCATATCAGTCCAATGAATGGCGACTGCGGAAACTTTGGCTCCTTGCTCTGTCGGTGAACAAAATCAAAGAATCAATTTATGCATTAATATTACTAACTAACAATAATGGTAAGAAGCAAAATGGCATCAAAAGCGAGATTTAAATAATGACTAAATCAAAATAACATGATGCAACATAATACAACATAACTAGTGCAACAAACTACAGTGTCACTTTTATGCTGTCTTGAAAATAACTGAAACTAAAAACCAACTGGCAAGTCAAGAAACTGTTAAAAATTCTGATTTTAAACCAAAAGTGCACTGATAGCCTGCAAAAAAATGCAACTGTGAATACCAGCAACAATTATGAGCAGAAACTATATAGCACAAATTAATGAAAATATGCCAGCTAGTGAAAAAATTAGTCCACGTGCTACGAGACTCGGGCAAACCAGAATATCAGCCTATGTAATCTTTAGACTGCAACAAGTCGCAAAAATTAAGAATAGAATTATAATGGCAGCATGGTGTAGTGATAACGCACCCGTGGGATGGTAAAATGAGTACTGGCGGTGGTTATGGCCATCGCTAGGGAAGAAACGGCGAGTCCTGCGTAACAGTAGGCCCTGTGGCCAGGACGGCTGGTATACCGACCCAGTCGGTTAAAGGCGTTGGCTGTTAATTAAAGTCGGCTATCCGGCTGACTTGGGTTGTATGCTAGCTTAACTGGATCTAACCCTTCCTGGCTGAAAGTGCCAAAATGAGAGGAGCTCCATCTCAACGGACCTAGCTGCCTATGCAAAATTTTCTTCTTCTTCTTCTACACCTCTTAGCTGGATGTTTTTAGCGAAGGAAAAAGTGGAAAAAAGAAGGAGAGATAATGGGGTACTAAGTCTAGGCACACTGCCCTGTGGTGACTGATGGCCTTGCACTGGTTACAGCAAATGTCAGGCTGTGGCACTGATGCATACATGATCGTTGATAGAAATAGAACAAATATGTCGTCCAGAATTCTGTTCAACATTCTAACTTTCGCCCAAATTTCGTCCAACCAGCACATTCACACTTACAAAAAATATTACAAAAAATATATTGTTCGCAACGTCCAATTTCATCCAAAATTTCATTAACATTTTTAATCGTCATCCAAAATTGTGAATTTTGTTTCTTGGGCTGAAATACAAAATTTATCAACTTCATTAGTTTTTCAGTTAATATTATTGCAATAAGTCGATGCTATTGCTGGTCGAGACCTCAGCTTGTGGTTGTAATCGAGCCTCAGCAGCTGCATCGACTTCAAATGGATTTATGGACTCTTCGAATGGATTTGACGGCGACATCGGAGTCATGGCTGGAGTAACTGAGACCTGTCAAAATTTGTACGGGGTGGTCCAGAAAAAAAAACTTTGCAACTGCATGTCATGCGGTTTTCAGCAAAACGTACAGAAAGAAATTGCTTACATGATAAAGGCCAGTGCCTGGGTATGGCAAACCACATGAATCTGTGACTTACAGTTGCAAAATTATGGTGCAGTAAAGTCTGCGCTGTTTTCTCTAGACCACTCTGTATTTATCATAAGTTAATCACACAAATGATAGTCTAATGGCAATAACTAATACAAATAAAATTACTAGCAAGCAAAAAATTCAAGTAATAACATAACAGTAGCAGCAAACAGTAGCTAAATGTATGGATAAGCAACTGGGTGGTCAGCTGTTCTATCTCTCATGTAACAGCAAAGCTCTGTGTTAGGACTCCAGCATGCACTACGAACTAATTTATCTTAGTCATAACTTATTCAACACGTTGGCTAAGAATTGCTTTAGCATCTACCAAAAAAGCAACAGTCTTGACTCTTGAAATCTTCAGATCAAAATCAACAAATTTATACAAACAGTCAGTACCTTCTCATATCATATGTTTATCAGACTCAGCCAGCTATTCTCTAAAAATTTTCACAAAAATCTTTGGAGACTGATAAGAGTGGAATATTTCTTTATTTTTCTGGTGCCCACTGCCCAACCGACAATGTCAGATCATTAAAGGCACCTGTAGACCATATAATAATAAATGTAAAATGTACATTTATTAGAATAATTTTTTTGCCACATAGTACAACAAATTCGATCTCAAATGATATAGTATGAGTCAAGAAAAACACGCTGCCAAACTATTGTCCACTAACTGATCAATTATCAATTTACTGTTTCACTCGTATACTCCATAGAAAATCTGCGATAAAACTGTCACACTTTAATTGCATTTTAAGCTGACGCTGTAAATCAAAGTTGCTGCAGATATAAAAGTAAACAAAAAAAAACTCACTTTGTCGGCAACGAGCGTGCGTCCACTGAATCGACGCGTGCAGAGCGTCTCGAAGTTGGCTGAACGTTCGATGGCAAACAGCAGCAGCTTGACATCGATGTCTGACACACGCTTTGCCATCAGTCGACTCAGCTCCTGACTGCAGATAACATCACACTAACCACTTACACTCCGATCACTTCTTCCACAGACCCCTTTTCCAGAAAGGGTTCGACTTGGGATATGACGGAACACTGCAAGCTCCCCCAGTTCCAAAATATGTTTCGGAAAAACGTATTTTAAGCATTATGAGCTTGAAAATCGCATATGATGCTTTTTGATATTTTTACGAATCATTTCCTGGTTTCAGCTGACGAAGGGCTTTCTCTTACAGCCCAATCATGATCACTGATCGTTCTTCTTGCATAGGCACGCAGTCAGACCTTTTCAGACGGGGGTTCAACTTCAGATTTGAAGAAGCACCGTAATCTCCCTCAATCTCCCAATATGGTCTGGGAAAACCTATTTTTATGCATTTGAAATTAAAATTGCATCTGGTGGTGATGCTTTTCGTTATTTTTATGCATTTTCTGGTCTCAGCTGACGAAGAAATTTGATCAAACCATCTTCTCTATGGGCCTGTTCAACAAATAAGTAAGTAAATAAGTAAGCAAATCTATCTAGTGCACAATGTTGATGAAAAAACCCGCCAAATCTGAGATGCAAAAATTACACTAAAACAGCCTAAAAACAAGTTATATAGTAAAATGTTCTTTCTTTTCATTTGGCACTGAAAACAGCATAAAAAGGCAACTGCAAATGCCTAAAGACATTCTTATTTGTGCTACATTAGTGCGACCACAGCATTAAAAATTTCGTTAACGCTGACAAACATTCTAAAAACATAAACAGTGACCAACAAAGTAGCTCACTTACCGCGTGATTTCACAGAACTCGACGCAGATTCGCTCACTGACTTCCCACGATGGTGGAAACATTCGGCCGAATTTCTCCTCAAACTCCACCAGGGTGCGCTTGAGCCATGCATAGCGATGATCGATCTTATTGAGCCAAGCCGTCTGTGACACAGCATCCAAACATCTGGTTAAATTCTTAACAATCAGCCGACTGAGTTCACATCAATAGTTTGATAATCTGCACCATTCTGTATTATATTCTATTACAACTTTAAACGATTTAGCCAGGTGGAAAAAAATCGGAAAGACTTTCGAATAATACTAACAAAATTAACAGCTTATCTACCTAAGATATAGACACCAAATGTATAAAAAGAGTAATAACTATTATTCTTTAAAACCTAGAATGCAAGATAACTGAATGTAGAATTGCACAACAAATGATGTGCTAATCTTACAAATGGTAATGTGGCTGCCCAAACAAAAAACACATTCCATCTAAGCACCCATAAGATTTCCAAATATCAACACACTGGAATAATCTTGCTACCCCTCGGTGCTTTGTCTGGTGGGTAACAGAAAAACATGGGGTTTGCAAAACATCACTATTATAACAATTTCAAAAGTTTGCTTTTAAAAACTCAGCTAAAATTAGACTTTATCTAGGAAAATCAATCCAAACTAGCAATATTTGCGTTTAGTTACAAACAGCAAAGCAAACCTCCTGATCTTCAGCAAACAGAACAAGGTATTCCGACAGCTGCAGCCTGACGAACCACGTCAGAAGATCTTTCTTAACTTTTGAGTCGAGCACATTGACCACAAAGCATGCTTCAGCCAACTGAGCCTGATTCACCTGCCCATACTGTAACGCAATCATCTGTCATGTTACTGCACAAAATTGACATTACGTGATCCATGCTATTATCTGGGAAAATTACAATCTACAATCTACCAATCATTGCATATAAAATTTTAATTAAAGCTTTCAAATTAACGCATCACTTAATGCGTTAATAAATTAAAGCGCATTAAAAAATTAACGTGTGTTAAAAAAGTTAATGCGCCTGCGTAAATGTATATAATTTACTAAATTCTGTGATACAAAAGTTCCAATATTCCGTAAAACTGCTGTCATTTGACAATCGAATGAATTCAAGTAACTAAACTGTAGTTGCCGTATCATCACCACTGTAAATAAATAATGATTTAGATGACAGGCTAATAGATTTCTATGCTAGCGATGATGAAAGTTATTGTTAAAAATGTGTTTTTATTTGCTTTCTAACTTTCTATATTTTACAGGTGAGGCCACTAAATGTCGTGGGATCCGGGGTAACTTACCCCTACTCTCTCTCTTGATGGGCCTGGATGCGTTAATAAGGCGTTAATTAATGTGTTTAAAAAATTAACGCAGTGCGTTAAAAAAATTAATGCTTCGACAGCTCTAATTTAAATTGGCACCATGGCTATCAGCATCCATGATTGCCTACCATTACAGATTCGTACAATGTTCATGACAAACTGTTCTGACTATATGCAAGGCACTGGTGTTCGCATGCATTCCAGTTACATAACAGTGTAGATTGGCTCAGCTGCTCGGCACATTTAGCTTTAGAGTTCTGTTTTACCAAGGTTCAAATTGATGCTGTGTAATTAGTTGTTTGACACAATGTAATAAAATTAATCCAAAAACAGAATTACAAACTGGCCATAATGAATGTTAGCTTTCGGCACAGTCTCCGCAGCGACAGGTCAGCACGTCTGAAGTAGTAATGATGCAATATATCCAAAATATCGATATATCGTTTTCAATATCGCTATATTGTATCGTACCATATGGTAGAAAAAATATTGAAATTTTCGATATATCGCGGTATCTTTTATATATCACGATACTTTCAACATATCGTGATACTTTGCACCATAGTTTTTACATTTTTATTACTGCATTACCAAAATAACGAAAATAAATAGAGAAAACGACAAACTAACCGAAGCAAACTAACTATGGTGTCATAATTTAATGACACTTATGACAGTCTATAGTTCATTTTTAAGTTCACTGAGACATTTTACTATCTACGTAGAGCAAACTGCCTTGCTGAACATTCACGTCTTGTTCTCGTGCTTGTATAAAATTAACATATTTATCATTTTTAAAATATCGATATCGATATTGATATCGCGATATTTTTCAATATCGTATCGATATCGTATCGAAATTGAAATCCTGATATCAAATCATCACTAGTTTCGACTGACTGATAATGCTGAGCTATGATAGCAATGACAAACACAGAAACATCATAAATTTAATTACAATTATGTCAAATTAATGTGATATATGTAGCAAAAATGTCACATCAAAAGCACAAATAAAGTATAAGGCATCTACTACATAATATTCAGACAATGTGACTGACCGGAAATTTCACAATTAGTAACTCACATAAAAATTTCAACTAAACAGAAATTATTGTCAGAAATAATGCAGGAAAGCCACAACAACCTCACCTTTGCATTGACACCTTGAAATGATTCTTCGAAGTCGGCTTTAATCTGCTGTGCCAACTCCATCTTGATCACACCAACCCTGCATTGCAAAATAAAAATACACTGTAATTACTCTCATTAGCAAATAGAGCAATACTTGAAAAATTATCACTGCACGCATATTTTATCGTATTTTTACGCAACATATTTTAAGCAATTTAGCAGCGGCATGTATTATCTTATGTTGAAAAAGTACACGGTAAATATACATCAAAGTTCAGCTAATAGTTCTAATAGTTCGATTTTCAATTGATCAACAGTTGAAACAAGAAATCTGAGCTAATGCTCACCAGACGCATGACAGCCTATAGCAGATTTTGTTCGCAAACTGTCAGTCTTATCTCCAGCCATTTCGTCGTGACTTTTAAGGGAATACCACTTTGATGCCCCCATGCTCAGATTTCCTTGAACCTAGAAAATCGAGACTTGGACCACCAAAATCTACGTTTAATGCTAAAAATTTCATACGCAGCTTATCCATGTCTATCTCAATTGGTCTAGGTGCAATTCGCTTTTGAAATGTATCTCGTAGCCCGAAGTCACCAAAAAATCCATAAAAACTCATATTCTAGCGTTCAAGGTCATCCAAAGTCAATGAGTTCAGTGGCAATCGAGAGCCAGTGTACGACTTCCTATTAGTGATTAATAGTAACCTAGGCCCTATCTCGCACCACTACTGAGATACAGTGATTTATTGGCTAAAAATCGCAATTTTTCCCAACCATCTATTTAATAGTGCCCTCGTTTGAGGTGACCCTCTTTGAATTTATGGAAGAACTTTACGGTTCCTGAAACTATAGTCTTCCAGGCAGCAGATGGTGAAGATATGATGATCCTAGCTTGCACCGTTTTTGACTGATCCACCCGTGTGACAGACAAATGGACAGATGAACAGACAGATAAACAGAATTGCGATGGCTAAGATGCGCCGAAAGCAGTAGGTGCTTTTGTGCGTAAAAATTATTTGACTGTCAAACAGTTGGTGCAGGCCAATTGTTGGTCATTTTTTTGTTAATTTGTGCACCAGTGTATTTGCTTTGATGGATTGTTTACATAACCATCCAAATTACCACAAATTATCTTACAAAAAGTCTGCTACATGAACTGCTTTTTACTGAATTAGTTATTTATGCAAAAATATTGATAAGAACAATCACACTGTAAATGCTATGTGACATATAAATTATGCTTACTTATCACTGAGTTCTCCAATCTGAGGAATAGTTTTATACTTCTGAAACTGGTCCAGGACATTGATGACACCTTCCAATAGATTTGCTATCTCTCCATATTGGCGTCTTCGCATCAGCGACCTGCCACAGAATGCTACGCAAATTAGACTAATAACAAACTAAAAAGCAGTAATAGCCCGCAGGTACCTCCGCCAAGGCAATGTTGTTCGCCAGGTGGCATCACCATATTCGCTTTGCCAGTGGTTCCCTTATGCTCCCTTTAACGCAATGGTAACGAAAATTTCAAAGTGATCCAGAATCCAGGATTCCTGCCGGATCACCCCCAAAATTGAATCACTGTTAGTTTGTGCCATGCCTGACATACCATCAAAATTTCAGAAAGACCCATCCATAACTTTTTGAGTTATCTTGCTAACACACAGACAAACAGACAAAAACCGGCAAAAACATTACCTCCTTAGCGGAGGTAATTACAGATAACCAATACGACCCACTAAACTTTACAGAACGTTGGCTGCTTTGCCTGGCCTAAGGTGGCAGGATACTTGCTACTGAACTGTTTGTAAATGAAAATGTTTAATCTCATCACGAGTCTGCCATATTAAACACAAATGGTCCCAGCGAATACAATGAAAAAGATAACAGCTAATGTTAACAAAAGCAGCATTAAAACACAATCAATCTCACTAGTAGCGACAATGAATGGCCAGTGGCTTACTTTGGTGCTTAACATTGGGCACAATCATCAATTTTATCTACATTTGTTCACATGGGACAGGCAGCCATCTGTGAGTAAGTAAATCATCCCAACAGATATCCAATCATTGACAATGATTGAGCCTTCTACACTCTATATGCGATAAGTATTAGTTTTTGGGCTCAGCAGTAAAAACATGACAATAATTGTGTGGACACAGAAGCTATATAATGTAGACTAATGACCAAAAAATGGCTTGGAATAAACATAAGTGGCAACATGTCACTTGTCTGCATTCAGCAGATATACTGGCTATGTCATAATCATAGCACCTGCAAAAACAAAGTTCTAATAACTTAACTACTGAGTATTTATTTCAGACAAACAACTTACTCAAGAGAATCAACTCCTCCCACCAACATGTGCAAGTGATTCAGGGTTGTAATTGACGACGTCAGATTTCTCTTAGCATGATCGAGCTGCTTAATATCACGTGTAATTTCTTTCACCTAAACAGTTACACATGCCACTTGTCATTCGCTGATATAATGTCAAAGACAGTGCAGAAAGCAAAAATACATAACAACCACCATACTAGAACTAAAATAGTTTCTTGGTGTTATAATCTACAGCATAATAAATTGTTTTTAAAAAAACTTCTCATCGCCTGTAGCATGGTGGCAATAAGTGCCAAACATGCTTTTATTTTACACATATACATTACAGCACAGTCAAACACAAACAAAGAAGCATAGGTTACTGCTAACTTGCTAGGTGGTGGAAAAATACGAGAAAAAAGAATAAAAATAAAATAATTACAAGCGGCACCTGAATGTATTTAACTGAGAGTGTAACAGCACAGCAACATTGCATGACCATTATTTACCTGTTGATCAATAAAATATAATTTTTGTTAACAACAAACTGTACTGAAGATACAACAACTTCACAGATACAACTCAGCATACCATGGCTTCAGACTTCTCAGCTTTATCCTTAATATCCCTTATTTTTGTAAACAGCTGAAGTATAGCATTCTGTGCTTCTTCAAGTGAATGTCGGCCATCTTCACCAACATTAGTTTGACCACGTATTACGACTCTAACATCTTCGTCCAGTCGCCTGATGTCATAACACAGCAAAATATGATAAAATACAAGTCAGCTCAATAAACTAATGACAACTCTAATAAACAAATAAAAATAAAAACAATATGAATGATAATAGCACTGCAAAAGCTGCTAGGCACAAAATATACATGATCTAGTCTGGTAATATCATGACTCTAAAACTACTCACTTTATTTTGTAGCGAATTCGATTAACAACTTCATCTATGTTGGCCAGTGACTGTTCGGTTGGAAAAAGACTGTTAATATATGCCACAGCATCAAAATCAGGATGATCCAAAGCATCAGAAGATGGAATGACCTACAAATACCAGACAAGCATCATTTTTAAACAAATGATTAATGATAAACAAATTACAAAAAAGTATAATGATTAATGGTGCATCTATTTACAAGGTAACTTGCACTTCTGCTGTACTGTAACAAGTCTATATCAAAGCCACGTTGCCAGACTTGTAAATGACGTCCCTTTTGCAAAGGCCAAAATGGTAACCAGTTATATGAGAGTCTCTAGACGAGGCATGCTCAAGGTCGACCTTCCAGTTCCATCACCTAAATTCATCAGATCTGTTAAGTTAAGTGAACACATGAATTCCAGTGACCGATGCTCTGGAGCCAGCAAAAGACAAATCATCCTGGCAACAAATGGCAACAGCGGTATTGTATGGCTGAACGCTTTGCATCATAATGATAATGAAATAAAAAAAAGTTTAGACAAGTGCAAGATAATTTACCGTCCTAGAATGGGCGTCACGAACTATTGCAATGAGAGCACCAACCCCAAATACATGATCAGATCAGATCGATAAACCTAACCCTAACCTTCACTTAGACCCTAACCCCCCAACCCTAGCTCTACGTCTAATAAACAGTACATGATCTGACCATATTTGATGCCGGAGCGGTGTTACGTGACAACAACATAAGACTAGACTGTTTTGTATTCATTTCAATTTGTACTGGTGTGTGGGTGAGATGAAACACTGTACCAGCAGCACCAGCAGCAAATTACCACATTATCACTTACTACAATCTTAACCTTGACCCTAACCCTGATTCTAACCCTAACCCAATCCCTAACCCTAACTGGTATGACAAAACATTAGCATTTTTAAGCAAAAAAAATGTGTGGGTTAGGGCATGGGTGTGACGAAACACCGCACCGGCAGCACCGACTGCACCGGCAGCAAAGCATAGTGTTATTGACCGTGCGCATCCACAGTCCAAGTAAAAAATTTTATTCATCGTGCGAGCATGCAACCTCACACTGTCTGTCCATTGAAGCTTCCTGGTTAATTTATGTGCGTGTGCACGGTCTGAACTTCAGAAGTGGATTGTATGGCATCTTTGGTGGTGTTGAGTGGACGACACCTTGGATGGTTCCTTTGGCGGCAGGTTTTGTCGTTGTAAAGGTCGACATTAATCGAAATTGAATATCAGGTTACCACTAAGTGAACCAAAAAGTTATTAGGGGCCTCACCATATGCACCATTCAGTTAAACTGCGGTTCTTTATTGCCAATAGGCTTAATGCTGAACTGCACTCTCATATGTGCTATAGTGCTGCAAAGAAGCTGATTAGTAAAGCGTGTGCGATCTGCGCACGGTAAATAACACTTTGTGACTGCTACCGACCGTGCGTGCGCATGGTGAATATAATTACTGGGCAGCAAATTACCGCAAATTAGACGCTAGGGCAAACGTTAGCGCTAAGGTTGAGGTTAGCATTAATGCAATAATTTGCTGCCCATGCGGTCGGTGCTGTTGGTGTGGTGTATCGTTTCGCCCCTGGTGTGTCAGAAACTGCACTCCACCGCAATGCCACGCCCACTTCAACAATATTTTGCACGCACTTATCTAGTACCTGATCTATAGCTTCCTGAACTTCGGGAGAAAACGAAAAAACTGTCCGAAAACTGTCATCTTCAATTATGTCTTCTTCGTCTAAGTTAGCCATTAAATTCGATATTAAATACCAATATCAAAAAAATAAATAAAATCAAAACGTAAACATTTACGAAGCAAGACTAGCATAAAGCAAAGACGACGCGAGCACGGCATTAATACGGAATTAGCGGGCCGCAAACTGTAAAATCAGTACAACTGATCCACATCACCCGTGCGTCGTGTGGCCGTGCGTAACGTAGACTATGCTTTCACATAAGTAATCACTTACAGAGCCGTGATTATTGCTGATAGACTTTTCGGGATAAAATGTGATTCACCCTAACCAAAACGGTAGTTTTGCAACTTCAACATTCTTGTTACCAGAGCCAGTAGGTCATTTTACGTTTATATCCCATGTTTTCGATAGGTCTAATGTGCTCGTATCAACTGCTTTTAGCTGTACTAGCTACAGACAGAACTGATAGAATCATGCCTATCTGTGTTATTATTGACAACAGCTAGTACGTATTGTGTACCTATTAAACAAGAAATGTAATAAGGACTACAAATATCTGGTTAAGAATGTTTTACTTCACAATCAAATGTAGCGACTAGTTTCACAGCACTCTGACCTAAAGTTAAACTCGCCTGTTGATTATGAATGCACAATTCACCTGCATTCGGTGATCACTAACACTGTGCAATCAGATCACATATGGCAGGTGATGCTCTGTAGCAATTAACCCTTTAAGCTTTAACAGTTTGCTTTCTGAAATACCAAAGTCATTTGACACAAATCGGCTCACATCAAAAAAAATATCAGATCAATTCCAAGAAGTTAAAACTAGAAAAAAACTAAAAATGATGTGCATGCGTTAGCTACTGCTCGCTGGACTGCGATATCAGCATAAAATATAATCATAAGTTGTACACGTCATCGCTCAAACAAGACCGAGATCACGATGCAAACTTTGGCATCAAGCTTCTTACAACGATGACAGAAGAGATGTTACTTGTGTCCCTTAGCACCAGTAATGCCAGGCCAGGCACAGCAGGTACAAGACCAAGGCCAAAACAAAAACTTTGGCTTTACTGCCAATACCGGTGGCAGATCCAGGCGGGTGGCCACCCCTCCCACTTAATGACTGGATGCATCTTAAAACATATGAAAATTTTGCCAGAAAATGTATTATTTTTGCATATAATTTTCCAAAAAATTTCTGGAGAGGGGGCACAGCTCCCTCCCCAAACTCCACCTCGTATCCTTCCACCCCCCCTATTCAGAATTTCTAGATCCATCACTGGCCAATACAGGTAATTAAACTAAAACGACTCTACTAAGTAATGTTGGCCAACTGTTTTTCTGGGCACGTAAAGTGGCACAACATGGCTATGATTCATGTTGTTTTATGCAGAAAATTTACAGAATAATATTGTTGAAGAAAACTACAGGGTGCGGCAAAAAAGTGGACCCCTAAAGTTTTTCGCCGTTTTCTCAGCAACTGTTTGGGATTTTTTTGCCGCACCCTGTATGTCAAACCCTGTATGTCACACTATCAGGCGCTACAGTGTAGGCATCTATCTTAAAGTTAAGGCCAAATTATGGTCCTAATAACCAATATCACAGCAGCAAAAAATTCTGCAACACTAAATGAATAATGGCAATACAATGCACATTATTATATACAGTAAACGTTGTTTCCACATGGTGCTCGTCACATTGGAAAGATTCGTATAAAAGCTCAACTCAAACAAAAGATAGAGTGCAATCAAACAGCAGTACAACCTCCATTAAAATACCACCCGAAATAGATTTTTAAAAATACCAGCATCTGCTTTATTACAATGAAGAATGAAGACTCCATATCAAGACAAATCGTACAGGGTGCAAAAATAAACACTACCAGATATGTAAAAACAAATCGAGCAAAAATCCTAGCATCCAGCGATTTAAAATAAATAAATCAGCGAAGTGTACACAAAACTATGTTGACACCAGAATTGCAGCAGATTGTCTGAGCTGCAAAAAATTTGCAGATATTCGAAGTGTTATAACTTACCGTCACAACCCTCCCGTAGTTTGCAGCCCGACATCAGTTTAGGTTTGTTAACATCCAACCATTCACAATACAAATTAATGACACTCAAACACACATGTGCCACACGTATCACATCCATTCGCAGAAACTGCACCAAACATATTCAAAATTTGCATTTTAAAATGTTACAAGTCACATTTACAGCAACAAAACTAAATACTTCAGAGCAGAACGCATATACATTAATGCACAAAAATGTCACCAGTACGGTAACAGCTGGCCAATGACACAACAGTATTCGATAAAATAATCTGCCAACACATAAGCGAGGCCATCATCGTACATAAGACAACTGTTCACATGACCCCTGCCATGTAAGACAAGCAACAAACCGAACACGGACAGAATGCACGTATTGCTTTTAATAAACGTAAAATATTTTGTACAACGTCATAAAAAACAAAGTGGATGATGTCTTCTCTGCTGAACAAGAAGCAACCTATGAGATGACACTCGAAAAAAACTAACAACAGCAGAATGGGGTCGTCCATAACGACGTCACGTGCCGAGGGGGAGAGGGTTCACAATATTGTGACAATGTGTGACGTAGGGGAGAAAGAGGGGGGGGTGAAAAGTGGCAAGATGCCATGCATCTGCGGCAAGGCCTGGACAGAGAGTCGTGGATGATAGCGTTATACAGGACTCCATGGTACAACACGCATGCCGCAAGCGACGGCAAATGATTTAGGCTTACTGCAGCCGGTGTCCTCAACCACGGCCTCTGGCACAGATGGCTGTGCCCCATCAAATGTGTCAAATCATACAAAAAATTTGCGTCGTGTTTGAAACTCATATAGATCTGTAGGATACACTACTGAATGCAAGGAGGGGAAGGGGTTAGAAGTTTATGACGTCGTATTTGCAGGGGGTGCAGAGCAGCATGACAAAACGTGACGAAGGAGTGAG
>Ga0209671_1003192_pt1 | contig 15603 bp, 3 predicted proteins | sample WorMetHERISLAND2_2_FD_187401 | JGI IMG/M metagenome (GOLD analysis project Ga0209671, IMG submission 187401) | Marine gutless worms symbiont microbial communities from Max Planck institute for Marine Microbiology, Germany - Olavius geniculatus... | ecosystem: Host-associated > Annelida >...
CACATATTTCGCTTGATCTGCTTTCCCTAAGTAGTGCAAAAGCATACATTGGGTGAGGTGGGAAACGAAAGGGTCATTTGATGTCAGGTTGTGTCAAAAATATATTCGTTCCAAAAATTACCAAAATCTGACAATTGGTTTTTAAGTTACAGCCAAAAATGTCGGGGATGTTTTTTTGGGACACAGTGTATATGTCTCATTACGTCAAAGTAGCAAAATACCGGCGTGAACTGAGTGATAAACTTGAGCAAGACGGCGACGTCCGCTGTATTGCGTCCAAAGCTCGTCCGATCTCGACGCGGGCACGTTGACGAGCTTCCCTACACTCCGCCAGCAGCGTGTCTATCTCCCCATCGACTGAGGACGACGATGACGCAAAAATGTTGTACCGCCGGCGACTACGAGGGTCCAGATGCTGTAGAGATGAGGCAGGAGTGACAGGCAACGAAGACCGACACCATTCAGGCTGGTCGTTTGGACCAAGGTTTGGATACGATGAGTGTGCGAATGAGTGTCCTCTGTGAGGCCGGACATGTCGCAGACTGCCGGTGTGCAACCTGCCAGTGCTGGAGTGGATTGCTGGCACGGGTTGAGACGCTGTCGCTGACACTATCTCTCGACGTATCCCCAGCAGAAACTGTTCTCGCTCACTCGGAGAGCAAGTGCACGAGCACAGGTGGCAGACAGGTTGTTCTGCTGTAGAACGACGTTCTGACGTCATGTTCTCCCTGACGTCTGCCACCGCATCGCTCTGTCCGTAAAAGTTCGAACTTCCAGCTGCTACTCGAGGAGTCTCGTTTCCAAGTCGTTCCATCCGCTGAATCTGTGCCTCGGTGTGTCTCTGTAAAGCCTCAAGCCTCGCACGGCAGAAAGCATGGAAGTCTGCCTCCAGCACGTCGCGCGTCACTGCCGCCGAATCACCATCATTAGATTCAGCAAGCTGCAGCAACGAGTCCGTCTGGCCTATCAAATAGTTCAGATGAGCTTCGGTTAATTGAACCTGGATTCGGGACGGTATAACTTCACGAGTGAGCATGTCCAGGATCTGCCGGCGTTCCCTGCGAAGTCTGTCCAGTTCGTCATACCATCCACCGGTTCCTCTGCTGGTCGACTTGTCGCAGTTCATACTGCTGCAGCCTAGCAGAGTCCGTGTTAGCGGAGACAAATGATGCCGACTGTCGACAATGCCAGAATCATTCGCCTCCTGGCTGTATGACGAAGACTCCTGATGTGAATGCCGAGCACATTGTGGCAGATGTGCGTGGTTATCATACCGTAGATGAGGACTTCTTCTCTCATCTTCACGTTCGACCGCCCCAGTCCTTTTCATTTTGTACTTCTCCAGGATTTTATCGGCCACTGCCTTATAGCTTTCCTCTCCTTCTTCTGGTGTTCGTCTACGCATGGAATCCTGGGATATGATTGCTTCATGCTCACTGCCGGACGAAGGTGGCAACGTACTGGATGCAGTACTGGAATCTGACTGGCTACTTTCACTATGAGCTACTCTCGGAAAATGAGTGGTATGATCGTGACGACTCGACAACAAAAGCTCAGCTGATCCACCAGGTGGTGTGGCAGAACGCTGCAGATTTCTATCCGTCGTATTCACTACCAACAATCTTGCACTGTTAAACGCTGCTTGTGTGGTGCGGATATCGGAAGTCAGGTTGGTGGATGCGAAGAAAGCGTTATCGACCGAAGTGCTATCATTGTAGATGGTATAAACTGGTCTCTGACATCCCACCTCCAAATCACTGCCATGTGACGGAAAACGTTCCCATGACATCGGTAGATGCAGGCTTGGTGCGCTAGCTGCTCGAGCTGTTTGGGTGTCAATCTGGTGCAACGGACCAGCAAACTGTGACAACGTGTGACGATTAGTCCTAAGAGTTGCGTCTGAGTACCTCTCACACGGGCGACCACTGCACTCATCAGCCACGTCACTGTCAGTCGAAACTGTAATTGATGGCTGCTGGCGAGACGCAGAATCATCCATAGCTGTTACTGGAGATTCGCCAGCAGTGAAACTCAATTGTAAACTGCCAACAACTGCAGGAGGCGAAACAGGCTCAACACCAACTGTTGTAACAGGCACGTTAGCACAAGTCGAAAGCGGTAACAGTTCAATTCTTGTACCCTCCACTGCTGACGTATCCAGTTCTTGGTTCGACGTTAGGCTGGAAGCGGTCAGTGGAATACTCATCCATGCAGTGATCTGATCTCCACTCTCCACGTCGCTGGAATACAACGTCTGCGTTCCGCATGTCTTTCGATCACTTGCAGTCTGCGTTTCAATGACGCGCATCTGTGGATAGGTCTGGGTTTCGATGGTTCGGCCAGTGGATGACGATCGCGACATGTGTCCATCCCGTTGCTGCATCATGTACGGCAAAGAATGAGTGCTAGCAGTTCTTGCTGGTATGTCATCACGTAACCAGTTCTCAACAGTATGACTGATTGTTATGCTTCGACGACTGTCAATATCATCACATATCTGTGGCATCCGCCCACAGGCACCAACGATCGACTGCTCTTTACTTAGATGTGTATCAGTCATATTATACTGAGCAGCTGTACTTACTGAAAGATCCACTCTATCTAACTGCACCATCTGACTGCTCCCAAGTGAGGCAGCAGTTTCCAATCTGTCACCATAAACAAAATGTTTGCACGGTCCATCAGTGCGAGAAGTCAAAGAGTTTATAACTCCAGCGTTGTTTAGAAGCTGTCGATGATTTTCACTTGTTTGGGTTTCTGCTGGACTTTTTCTGACTGAGGAAAATGTTGATAAAGGCTGTTTGGCGTGAGTTCCATCGAAAGAATCGCTGGTTTCAACTGCACTCTCACTATAAACTGAAGTTGCTAACGAGGCCTTCTCCTTTGACCGTCGTACACTGTCCGGCATCCATGCACCGGCGTCAGCGTGTTCGAAATCCGACTGGTACAGAGCGGTACAGGGCAACTGCCGATATCCGGTCCATACCTCTGAAGTAAACCCACCAGGAAAGCCGTCGCGGTTAGCGTTCTGATCATCATGCAGACCAGCACATGAGAGAGATCGGTCGGGTAGAGTTTGACAGTCGGCGTCCACAGACAACAGACAACTGTCGGACGACGACTCGGTCAGCACACCGCAGGTATGTGGGTCTACTGGCCTGAAGAGTCCAGCGTCTTCACAAAGACATGACGACGGCTCTGACGAGAACCGCACCATACCAGGGCGTCTATCTCCAACCGCTTCTAGACTGCTGGCCCCGTGACCAACAAACACGTATGTTATACTGTCCATAGACTGAGTCCTGTCCATCGCATTTTCATTTGTTGCACGATTCGGCGTATTTCCGTGATTTCGGCATTTATCAACCGTTGTCCGCTGACAGGGATTAGTTTCGAATGTTCTCCGACTAACTGGCAGAACAGACAGATCGTTCTGCATGCCAACATTATTACACTGGATTTTACCAGCAATTCTTACTGCTGGATCACCACCAGAATGAACAGTTCTCATGCTGTCTGCATCACTTCCTGACACAGACGGCAAGTCACAGTACTGTGGTGGTAGAAGAAAGTTCTCCTCAAACCGCTCAGATTCACCGCCGATCAACCTGCTTCGCTCATCAGTCTCCGAATCACTACCATCCAAGGACGAACGATCCGGAAGATCTTTGAAGTTCGGCAGAAGGTCTTCGAACAGCGCACTGGTGCTACCGAGCAGTTCCTGGTCGCTTTTTGACAAGCTGGAGTTGGCCGACGTCGGTTCTGCCGGGCGTCTTTTCTGACTACGGCGGTAGCAATTTCTACGAGCTGATATGAAGCTCAGGTCAGAATGTGAGCGAACACGTCGACCGTCTGACTGAACATCGGCAGATTCGACACGTTCCACTGACTTTGATCGAAACAGATCAAGTCCAACGTTGTAAATCTGAGACCTACCAGCTAGACGCCACGAAGAAGGGAACTGACGGGCAATGCGTGAACCGGGTGCGTCATGGTTTACAGTGACACAGTCAACCATTCCATTCGATAAGCCTTGTAGCATGTCAACAAGACTGTCACTAAACACTGACGATCCTGCGCCTACTGTTGTCTGTTGTCCTACAGGTTCCCTGTCAGTAGTCTCACCCTCACCTCTCAAAGGATCTTCATTGCGGATTTGCTCGGTGACTACAACAACACTGTCCTTTGCCTGTGAGCAGAAATCAGTGTTGGTTTTATCATACACACCGTACGCTGCAAGTCCATCTTGACTTTGCTCAGCTGCAGTACCAGTGACGTACGTGGCATCATATGGATGTGCGTCTATCTCTGCATCACATCTAATAGGTTCCCACGTCTTCTGTACATGTTGAGGTCTAATCTCTATGTCGAGAGCACTGTGGCAGAAACTCGCTGGATACGGTTCGGCTACATCATCACGCAGCACCTGCTCGGGACCTGGCGTAAACTTCGGTTGCTGAGTGCCGACCGGCTGCAGACCGATCGAATGATACTCGAAGTCAGTGCGCTGACCCAAACCCATCGCGGAGTGGCCGCTCGTGATAATTTCAACACGGGGATACTGCAGTGATGGTGACTCCACAACGTCGTGCTGCTTTTCTGGCTCTACGTCAATCCCCAGCACCTCCGTGTCGGTTAGCTTTGTCTTTTTAACGTTAGAACTTCTTGTACGTTGTACTTTGCCGTCAACAGATTTTACTTGAACTGCCAAGCTGTCGGCGTACGCTGCAGACTGTAAAGCCCGCCTGGTTGGGTGAGAAAGTCCTGCAGCGTCTGAGGATTTCTGCATGCTATCTGATCTTACACTTTCAGTCCGTGATGGATGGGAGATTGCGAGTTGTGGCTGTCTTTGGCTAGATGTTCGTTCAGAGCAGTACTCGCTGTCATCTAGCTGGTGTGCTGTGATGAGCTGATCATGGCTAGTATAAGTAGACTCGACATTTAAAACTGGGATTTCCTGATTATTCGCTGCCATCTGCTCACAATCAGCAAACACTCGCACATCAACATTAGCTGGCGTTTCTGCACTGCTTGCAGGCGGATTCAGACTTTCATCCCAATCCGATGTACTTCCATACATTGTACCATGATCATCAGTACCAAGACTGGCCATACCAGTTTCCGACATATTGCACACAGTCAAGCCTGCGAACGCTACATTTCTTAGCTCACTGTGGCCAGTGCCTTTGATCTTCGGAGTTTCTTCAGCAGCATTCACATTTGCTGAATCATAGGAAGCTGATCTGAACGTATCGGTAGCAGTGGCTAAACGTTCAGCACAGTTGTTAATCACATTCTGGAGAGAATCATTCACGGTAGGGTAGCAATCGCCTCCTAATAAAGGATCAGACAAAACAGTTCTTTCATTATTAACTGAAACTCTGCAAGCATCAGCGGCTCCACTATTCTCATTGTTGTCTTCAAATATACCTGACACTTCTCTGTCTGCTGTGTCTGCACTACAGCCTCTGCTGTGCAAATGCATTTGATCTGTTGGGATTCCAGTATCCTCATCCTGCCAATTAGCTAGGTGCAGCAATTCAGAACAGCACTGTTGCCAAGTCACTGTTACACCATGCTGCAATGATGGCACTTGAGCCATCAAGTCATCTGCAATTCCGTCCACCTCTCCAGTACCATCCACCACTACAGAGGATCCACCATTCAGAATTTCAGGAAGATCAGACGGCTGGTAGAACCTTACGTCAGTGACACCTTCTGAGAATGCTGAGTCTCTATTTTTTTTACTAGCATCAGCCTGGACAGCACCAAGATCAACAGCAGACACAACACTAATATTGTTTCCTTCAGGCACAAGTGAAGCGTCATTGATGTGATGAGATGACGCAGTAGTGGTGTCAGCTTGATCAGATGAGGAAGTGCTGGTTCGTAAACTGTACTTGTCTGCATTCAGAACTTGCACGCTGCAACTTACTTCTGCTGGTAAGTTGTGTTCAAGGCTGTTTCTGGCTGTGAGTAGAACGCCTTCATCATCACCCTCTATTATGATTACACGCTGACCATCAATGTTACACTCAGCATTGTTCTCTGGCAAATCGAGCTGTGATCTTATAACGGCAACAGTTTCGTCCATCATTCTGCTGATGATATGCCCATCAACAATTTGCTGATCTTTCACTGTCACATCAGTAGACAGAATTCCTTCGAATGTGTCAAGAGCTGGTGTAGCTATAATGTTTACCAGTTGCTGCAGATAAGAAACACCTTTGTCGTTGTCTGACGCATCAGGTGACACCGTTGGTCCTCGGAGAGCATGCTTGACACAACTGCTTTGATTATCTGTTACCATCTCTGTGTCAACTGCAGCCTGTACAATGGTATGTCTAACGCCATTCACTTGTCTTAGCTGTACATCATCAGTGGTTTCTTCTAACCCACAATGCTGTTTGGCGTTGCTTTCAGACATACTTGTTACAGTGTCTTCAGGAATATATAGCAATGCAGTATCACAGAGGCAGGGTTTAGTATTGGTAAATTCAACAGACATTGTCTCCTGCTCTGATGGCCCCGTGATTGCTGATGACTGCAGCATTAATGGCCATTCCTGTACTATACTGTTTTCCTTGGTAATTTCGTCACATGCTTTGTTTCCGTCCTGATTTTGAAGCACAGTGGTTAATCCACCACTACTTTCTTCATCCATCACTGAATGAGCTGTTTCGTTAATCTGATCTGCCTGGCCCGCCTGTAGTATTGCGCTGCTGGAAGAGACTGCTTCTGTAGCAGTTCCAAATGTTGCAGTTCTGTTCACGTGATCTACAGTCATACAGTCACATGGCTGTCCCGCCATTTGTTCTGAATCACTGTTCACTTCTCTGTCCTCTAGCTGTGATAGAATTTTAGGAATCTCTTGACAAAAACGGCCATTTTCATCACAAAATGGCTGCTGATTAGTCACCACAATGTCATCACAGCAAGTGACATTTAGCAGCTGTTCCAAGAGAGAATTTGTATTTTCAAAAAGCTGAATTTCAGTCTGTAATGGCGCACTAACCAGTACTGTAGTTTGGTGCTCTGCCGGCGACAACAGTGCTGGCTGATAACAGAAAAATGCTGCAGACAATTCAGACTCGTCATCCTGACAATTACCTGCAGATGTCACAATTTCTAGCCACTGAGAACTAATGCCACTGTCTAAGCATGTGCTGGCAGGCAGCTGATAAGTCTGGATCGTCTCATCAGCCCTTGAAAGATGCACAGATGCTTCTACAACACTGAGTAGTGGTGTCTCACGTATACTACATCCAATATCAGCAAAATCTGCTACAGCAGAAAATACCACAACCGGAGTGAGTTGGCAAAGTTCAACATCTCTAAACGACTGCAGCTGTTGGCCAACACCAGTCACTTTGTCATCTGGTGCAGTACAATGCCCTGCATCTGCTGTAATGTCAAAGGTGTTCTTTGCTGAGTCTGGTATGACTGCTGTATCAGCAGTGCCAGAAACAAAGCTTCTGCTGTCAGTGCAACTAATGGCAGCTTGCAGACTAGCACACGACTCTGACACAGCTGTTCTACCTGCTGTTACATTCCTTCTCCAACTCTCAGAATTATCCATCATAGCTACTTCATCAATAATCTTGCAGTCATTTCTGTCCAGTGCAGCAATGCACTGACAATTAGCAACAGAGTTCAGATCAACAGAACCTGCTTCATCACCCTCAAAGAACGCTTCATCGTCATATCTTCTGTGCAAAACATTTGCAAACTCTAAAGCAGACAAAGATAATTCACAACTCTCATGCGACAATGTTGCTGGCTGTGAAACTATTTGCACCTCTGATGTTATGTCTGCTGGTGAATAAACTGCACTACAGCTGTCAGGCACTGCGTTACGTCCTTGAAATGCACTACACGCTTCAAAGTCATCACTCACAAACTCAATTCCATTTGAAGCATTAATCGCAACACTTAAAGTTTCCTTGCTTGCACACTGCACTGCACCAGCTTCGTGAATGATGGCAGTATCATCCAGGTGAAAAGGTTTCCGTCTCAGTTCATTCACTTCTTCAGTGGCGATGTTTGAGCTCTTCTCGACAACTTTACAACTGCAGGCATCCGTTGCTACCTGGTCACCAGCAACAACATTTTGACTCTCAGGATCTACACCAAGATGTTTTTCTGGCAACGACAAAATGAACGAAACTGATGTGTCTTTGTGTTTCTTGCCTAAACATTTCTGACTATTCTCAGCAACAGTCATCTTCTCGGTATCATTATCGATATCTGTGCAATCAGTGTTCTCATCGCATGCACTTCCTTCAAAGGCTGAATAATCATGTGCCTCGCTAGTTACTGTAACTCTATGAGTATCTTCCACACTTTCTGGTCTACATGGCAGTTCCGTAATTTCAGCCTGCTTTGGAACGACCACATTGCCATTTCCTTCTTGCACATGCTGAGAAATGCTGGAGTGCCAGTTTTCATCATTAACCGCGTCATCCACTGTAGACAGCCTGCTCTCAGCCACAGTAACGGTGCTGGTGACATTACCTGCTATAACAGTAGATTCTGCAGCCTCCTTCCTGCATATGCTGCTGACATAAATACCGCCAGTAGCACTACGTTCAGCAGAGGCTCTGACACCAGAGATTATCGCTGACAAATGCTCGCCTTGTTCTTCTCCACTATCACCGACACCATCTACAGTAGATTTCTCACTGCTTGAGCTCATAATATCTGCGCCTTCCTCTGACTTCAGCAAGCTCAAGCCAGACACACAGTCTAACAGACATCTGTCAGTATTGGACGACATACCGACATGACCGACATCACTGTTTGGTTGTTTAAGCAATACAGTGTTGGTGTCAATAAAACTGACATCAGAGCTCGCAGCGTTCAGCCCATCTGCACTCCTGTAGCCTTTAATTTCTGTTGATCCATCAGCTGATAAACTCCTTGCTACTTGGTCAGATGCATCACTAGCAGACACTGTAACCGCTGACTCAATGTCATGAGTTTTTCCCTCTAACACCGCATGGTAAATAGAGGAAGCATCAGCAGAAGCATTCAGTAATGCAGTTGTCTTTTCAGTCACGTTCACAGCAACTCGATCAACATCACAAGTGTCAGTCATTACAACAGCCGAGATGGTGTCAATCGGCTGATCATCAATTGGAAGCACCTGCTCTTCTGCCTCAGAGTTAGCAACAACATCAGTGCCACTGAAACGGTCGACTTCTGAGCCACTTGTCAATTCAACCGCCGTTTGTGGCTCAGGTGCAATGAGAGTTTCGGCAACAACCGACTCACCCAAGACAACAACACTTAGCGCAATACAGCCAGCATACTCAGCATTAGCACCATTATCCACTTGTATCCTGACTACTGCCAAATCACTGTCATTTCTAGGAGTCTGCCACGAATTTGCACGTTTCACTTGTGCTTCATCAAATATGTGACTGTTTGACCCCAAATCTGCCTTTTCGCTAACAGGAGCTACGGTTGTGTCAGCTACAGCAGAAACTGCTATATCTCCAGCTATGGCAGCAATTGCCATCGTGCCATCATCAACATTATTAGCCACAACCAACACATCCACATCAGTTCCGCCCAGGTCTTCTTGACTGTCACCACTCAGCAGACCGTCTGCACGACCCACAACGGCAAGAAGTGGATCATTAACTGCACTTGTAAGCTGATCCTGCTGTACTTTATCTAATCTCACAGAGCATTGACAGCTTTCTGCTATGCCAGATGTTTGCGGATTCAGCTGCTGCGTCATGTCGCCATCCCCACTCAGCGTCATAAAGCTATCAGCATCCAAGGTGTCAGTAAATACATTGGAATGAATTCTTTCATATACAGTCGAAAGAATGACCATACTTGTTCCATGTCCATCGCAGGCAGTATTATCAGACTGAGAAAATTTTAACAACTCATCATCAGTCGTGCTACCATCGGAAAGGCCTCCAACTTGAAATTCAACTGCAAATTCTTCACACTGACTCAATGTAACGGGTTTCAGATCTTCTTGGTAGTGGTCTGCAACTTGCGTTTGTGGTAAAAATTCTGATGCAGAAAAGTTTCCAGCTGGAATTACCTCCTGTTCACCACTTTTCACCACTTCACCTTGTCGCATCTTCGTAGGACTTGTTTCTTCAACCTTTGTCTGTATCCTGTCACAGCGTGTGCCTGCTGCATCAGCTATTGAAGCAGCTAGCGAACTATCCTCTGTTACCTTTCCATCTGATGGCAACTCTGCTTTGTAACTTTCTTGATCTCTGTTGATAATGTCTGAATTGCAATGATGTGCACTTGCTTCCTGCGTCAACTGATCGTGTGACTGCCATCCAGGAGCTGTGCTATTCTCCTCCATTTCAAACTCAGACTTTAGATCCAAGCCACAAAAAGCAGGATTAACACCTGCTGTATAGCTATGACTGGCACTACCTGGTAAACTCAACTGCTCGCTATTATTATCCTCCTGCAGCACAGTGGTATACGGTTGTATCTTCTGATCTGGACAAGACTCCACGGGAAGATGTTCTGCAGAACTTGGCGTGCAAGTTTCACACTGACTGCAATCTGGACTAGCACAGACTTCACATCCAGGTTCTGAAGCCCCAGAAAATACCACCACATCTATGCCATGTACATTCTCATAACTGGCTGACGATCCTGTTGTCACTGGATTCAGAGGAACATTACCTGTTTGATCTAGGTCGGTGTTGCCACTGCGATTCTGTCGCTGCCATGGTGTACTTTCCAGTGGTTTCTGCACGGGTGGAAGAGCTTCAGTGGAAACTGGCCACAATCTTGGCAAATCTGTCAGTGTTATGAAGTTGCTATGATTGATTCTACTTTCCTGCTGATTCTCAAGCAATGAGCTGTAAGCGTCACTATCACCGTCACGTGACTGCAGATGCAACTGTGATAATGACAAGCTTGTAGCTCTCTCATAAGAAGTTAACTGCACAGAACCACTTTGACACTGGCTGATGCTGCGACTTCTCGGACGTAAAACGGGCGAATGAAAATCAATATCATCTTGTGTTTTACAGCCACCGTAGCAACCGACAGACGCAGTAGATAGCTGCTCATTGTCCAGCAGGTTATGATCATCCGTTGGCACGAAGTCCTCTTCCTTCACATCTGTTTCATTTGTTGCTTGAATGACTTCGTCAACAAGAACATTCTCAATGCCGACAGCATGAAGACTCTCAATGCCGGACTGTCGGGAATCCTTGGCAGCATTACTAATTTCACATTCAATACGCTCATCTATTACTTCATCAAATCTGTCAGGCGAACAGACCGCTGAAAAACTGTCCCTTTGCGTACACTGCTCGACAGTATCCTGACTGCTTTTAACATCTGAGATGGTAGCAAATTGGTCAGCCTCTGTGTTGAATTCGCCATGCTGAGAGCAAAGCACACACTTCGCTTCGGTTGACGAAACGCTCGAAAGAGCGTTATCGCTGGCTTGCTGAGTCATCACAAAGACATCGTGCAGATGTGACGTTACTGAACTGGACACAGGGACCCAGCTCTGAGAAGATGCAGGCGCGTCAACAACCAGGGTCCGAGACTGCACAAGTTTACCGGAAAAATCCAAGTTCACAGCGCACTCCACGACTAAAAAATTCTGCTCTGAATCTACTACTGTAGGACTGGCAGCCTCCAGGGTCTGGCTGCCATCATCACTTGGCTGTGTGGCATCTGTCATATCATTTACACTGCTCTGTGAGTCAACGCCATCAATGTTGCAACATCCCGACTGTATAGTGAACGACACTGGCTGTACCTCTGTTGGAGCATCCTCTGAATCCATGGATGAACCACCACCTAATGGCTCTGAACTTGGAACAACGAAGCTTACAAAGCCACTGCCTTGGTCCGATAGCATCTCCATCCTGCCCACCTGCGGCCAACATGCTGATTCACTGCTATCTTCGTCAGACGACGAAGAACTTGAAATATCAGCAGACAAGGCGGCATAGTCATCAGAACTCGGTGGCAGATCGTCGGGCTCAGGTTCTGTTATGTCATGCACTGCGGGAACTCGCCGTTTCCTTCGCTTCACCGACGCCACCGACAAGCCAACAGCAGACTGCGCGCCTACAACACGTAACAGTCATAATACTCACTATTTCAGGTTAACATAACTTACTGAAACTCTCCTAAAAATCCCCAAGGAAACCTTTGCAGACAGCTGTAGTCTGCAGAAAAAAATTGCAGAGAAAAAATGGTGTCAATTATTAGACAAGAAGACCAGCTGCCACTAGGGTGGGCTGACTGTACCACTTGTACCAAAAGCCCAGTGTTCGACTTCCGGTCATGGAAAGCAATTTTCCAGAGTGACTACTGTCCCCTACAGGCTATGGTGATGCTGCTATACTGTACGCTACAATTAACACTAAGATACAATACGGTAATTTAGCGCACGTGATGATTGGCTGCAGGCAGCAACTTCAGATTCAAAATTGCCGCCAAACGGCTGCAGACAAAAACATGGTTACTATTGACTTGACGGCGTATAGGAACTCGTCTTCGCCCTATTCAATGGTACCATCGCCAACCCACTACGATATGGTTTAGCCACAATACATGCATTACAAAGAGACGACAGATGACAGATGACAGACACATTGTACCCAAGGTTCAATGTTACAATCGGCCAAACACGAAAACTTAAGAACAACAAAAAAGTTTGAGCTCCTGCTAGAACTTAGCAAATGCCACTCTAAGATCAGGTGGCAGATCATTCCAACTTTCGAGTAAGAGCAGCCATCACCAGAAACCTCGTAGGCCTCCGTGTGAACTCGAAATGTCAACACGATACAACCCAACTCAACATTGCACACTATACAGATTCACTCACTCGCTTACTTACTTACTTACTTTCTTAATAGTAATCTTATATCAAATCATACAAGAAAGTAGACCCCTCAGCCACGCCGCCGACGCGTTTTCGGCTGGCGGCAGTAAAATCCGGCTGGCGAGCCGGCTTGAGTCGGCGCGCCGTCGAAAATTCGGCTAGCGGCGGCGCCAAAATTTAACGGCCCGGCTCGAGTCAACACACAAATAAACGCTAGCTAAGTGTTGTAGTAGGCCTACTTTTAATATTACTGCTTGACAGCACGACTACAAATAAAAAGTGCTCACACTGCAACAGTACTACTTTTGGACGTTTATTTTCGTTAACGGCCAGAGTATATTTGACTTTGTGCTGTTTAAATTTTACTTTACAGATTTTAGTACATGCGTAGCCAAAGTTTGAACATTTTATTAGTATTCTGGCAATGTCCTGTTAATAACAAACATGTACTTGAAGTAGTGACTACAACGCCAATGACTGGACAAGATGCTATCAAAAGCATAGGCCTAAATGTAAAAAAAAACGTTTTCAAAAAAATTAAAACGTTAAAAACCTGGCGGAAATAAAAAAAAGTTTAAAACAAATGAAAAACGTTGGCCATAGTTTGTTCAACTTCCTGCTTAAGGCCTAATGCTGTAAGTGCATTATATTTAGAACTTTAATGTAGACAGAGAGAACTTTATTTAATTTCAATTCAACCAAATGGTCATAACACCATAGCACTATACTAACTAATTAAACTACAATTACTACGATATCAGTTCGCTTCTGTGGTTTTAAAAGTGCTCGCTTTTCAAAGTTCTTGGTAAGATTTTCAGTGCACATTTTTAGAAAATAAAAAAAAAACGTTTTGAGAAAAAACGGTAACAACGTCAATAATGTGCCAAAAAAATTAAAAAAACGTAAAAGAAATTTTTTTACATTCATAATCAAAAGTTTCATCTGATCTGTATTAAGCCTACTTGACGTAAACACATGACATTAGTCTATCAAAAACACGCTTCAACACAGCGTGTAGGCCTATGAACTACGGAGATTACTTGGGCAATCACAACGCAGAAAAATTTGCCTTTTACTGTAAACTTAGGCTACAGATTTTTAAAAATATCCAGAACGCACTTTAGGCCAGGCCAGGGGCGTCCATCCCCTTTCAGCACCAGGAGGCAACCTCCCCCAACTTGAATGTCCTCCCTTTCCCCTACCCTTCCGCCTCTTTTCCGTTTTCTCCCATTTTCCTTCTCCTTTCTTTCTCTTTTTCCTCTTCTCTTTTTCCCCTTCCGTTTTCCTTTTTCTCTTCTCCCTCCCTTTAGAAGTAGAACCCCTTAATCCAGCTAGGTGTTCTGGAGAGCGCTGTGAGCTCCCCTAGCGGGGTCTGGGGCAGAGCCCCAGCCGAAATCAAATTTGGTGCATTTTAACGTTTAAAATATGACATTTGGTGGCAACAAATTTTAATTATTTTCCATATAATTAACTGACCAAATTTAGTGCAGTCAAACAATATAGGGGCAAACAAGGGTGGCATGGCACCAAAACTATAAAATTAGGCTAGGCCGTAACCAAAAATTTTGCTCAGGGGTTGACCTTTTTCTCCCTTTCGGGCCTTTCCCCCTTTTCCTACCTTTCTCTTTTTCTTTTCCTTCTTGTTTTTTCCTTCCCTCCCGTCTCCCTTTTCTCCTTTTCCTCTTCTTTCTTGTGTTAAGAGTAAAACCCCTCAAATCCAACTATGGGTCTGGGGGTAAGCTGTGAGCTCTCCCGACGGGGTCTGGAGCAAAGCCCCAGCCGAAATCAAACTTAGTGCATTTTAGCATTAAAATATGACATCTGGTGACAACAATTTTAACTATTTTCCTCTAAATCAACTGACCAAACTAACCGTATGCAGTTAAAATAGTAAAAGCAAACAAGGGCGGCGGAACAAATTTAAAAGTAGGAATAGCCCTACAAATAATCTGCGAGCGAAGCAAGCCAAAAATTTGTTTTTGAACTGTTGTACGCAGAATTGTCGCATTCTGTGTTATGCGTTTCTAGGAAATCTGCCACCAAAAATATTCTCCCCAGTTTTCAATCTTTTACTTTCCCCAACTTTTTCCAGGAGGCATTTGCCTTTACCTGTCAATGGAGTGGACGCCCCTGGGCCAGGCCTATACAAAACTAGGCCTAAGCAACATTTACGTTTGCAGGCTTTGGAGGCTTAAAGCGATTTTTTCTGGCTACAATCATGCAGTTTCATAAAGAACCTCACTGTCCACACAGGACAGCTAGTTTTGAAAATTTTCATTCTACAGCATGACGACGATTTTAAAGGTACAACATGCGAGTTTCGACTGATAAAGCATTAAATGACGCACAAGTGACAACACTAACAGTCTCCACTGATAAAACCCGAATGCTGGGCTACAAGCCGCTGTATATAGCTGATCGCTCGATGATAGCCTACTGACGCAAAGTTTTAGGATTAAACCGATCAATGTAAGGCCTTCCAATAAACAAACGGTAGCTTCAGAGCATCTATTCAAAACCATAATTAAGCCTATAGTAACAACTGTGGCGCAAAAAGATATCTGCCTCAATTATTATGCATCATGGCTGGGTCTTGGTCGTGAATAAAGGTGCAGTAGTTCAGTTTACTCGGCGCTAGGCTCATACGCTTACCATTCAAAATCAGGCCTACTTTCAACAGGCACACTAGACGCGGAGAGCATCAAGTTACGTACAGTGACTATACTAAGTGCAGTATAATGATCCTATGTCCTGTAACACAC